>Ga0334722_10001773_pt1 | contig 25885 bp, 34 predicted proteins | sample C3_bottom_MG_FD_207210 | JGI IMG/M metagenome (GOLD analysis project Ga0334722, IMG submission 207210) | Sediment microbial communities from Yellowstone Lake, YNP, Wyoming, USA - C3_bottom | ecosystem: Environmental > Aquatic > Freshwater > Lake > Sediment | place: USA: Wyoming | collected... | reverse complement strand
ATATCCTTGGGACACCTACCCCTTCCCGACGCCCTAATAGATTCCTTAGGGGGGGGAGGGGTGGGCAGCCCTTGGCTCGGTTTTTCCTTTATTTTTCGACGCATACCCCCCAGCAAATCCAACTCCAAAGTTTTCCGTGAAATCCTTGCGTATCTCGAACACCAACTGTTCGGAGTCGCCGTAGCGACGCGAGAAATCAGCCCAACTCTTGGTTTTATTATCGAAACCCACCTCCCAAAAAATAACGCGAGCACGACGAGCCACGCATGCTGTGGGTGCGGATCCGTTTGAAGTAATCCACGAGAAAAGACGATCCATCCCGAGTTTGAGACGCTCCAACTCGTCAGCATCCTCTGGCTCATTGCTTTCAGATTCGGCTTCATTCATGGTTCTGTTTTAGTTCCCACCCCTGTTTTTCCCTGTCGCATTTTCCACTCTAAAAGTCGCCCCGTTCCCGCTCCACTTCTTGTCCCGCGATTTTTTAAAAAATCGCTCCCCGTCCCTTTCTTTCCCTGCCCCGTTTTCCTTCCATGTCCCACAATTTTTCTAAGAAAATTGTCCCCTTTCCCGCTTTTGTTTTTCCGATTTTCAGATGATTTTTTAAAAAATCATGATCCTTGATCAGGATTTCAGTCACGGCCCCGATACCCGCCGGAGGGGATGAAGCCGGAAGGGGCCGGAGGGGACGATTTTCTTTATCAAAATCGTGGGGAAAGGGAACTGGGGAAAGGGACTCGGAAGGGAAGGGACTGGGTCGGGTAGCTCCGCCCTTCGGTTGGAATTGTACAGGGAGCAAAAAAATCTGTCAACAATAAATCTCAAAGTATTTTTAGAAAGGGACATCATCAAAGTCAGACTGAGGTTGTGGCGGTAGCTTAGGCTGTACGTGCGCCACGTTTGCTTGAGGCGAACGATTAGCGGCAGGAGGTGTGTTGGCCGCGCACACGGGTTCGGGGTTGCCGAGGGAAGTTTGATCCTTGAATTGGAAACTCTCAAGAACCACGATCAGTTTTGACCGTTTCGCACCCGTGGTCTTGTCGTCCCAATTCTCTTGCTTGAGCCGACCTTCGACAAGTAACGGTGTCCCTTTCTTTGCCTTCTCCGCAATTTCCTCGGCCTGACTCCCCCATGCCTGCACGTCCAAGTAGATCACGTTGAATTTGACATCGCCGGTGTTAGAATCTTTTTTGCTTTTGCTCGCACCCAATGTGAAACCGAGAACTAAGTTGCCTTTGGTGGTTTTTCGCAAGACAGGATCGCGCACCAAGTTTCCCGAAAACACCACATTATTAAAATCAGGCATTCACAGACCATACCACCCCAAATCAAATTCCACACGTAAAAAGTGATTTCAAACGCGTTTTTCCTTCAAAAACTTTTAAGGAAATTCGAGCAACAGCGGTTTGGACCAATAGAATCAAGGGTTCCACGCTGTGAAAATAAATGAAAGTTTTTGTTGCACGATTCGAAGAATCATGCGAAAGTAATGGTGTCGGAGGGATGAATCCTCCGCCGAACGAAAAAAAACTTATGAACGAAACCTTAAACAAAAACAATCGGACAAACTCAGAAATCGCTTTTGCGATCAATCGCCGGATCGACGCCGATGAGGCCGCTCTGGCTGCGAGCGCAGCAGCCGGTGACAAAAAAGCGATTGCTTGGCTCGCCTCCCGCGCCGCTTTCGCAGCCTCAGTCAGCACCCCCGAGCGCGACGCAGCCATCGCCGCAGACGCCAAAGCTTCGCGCAAATCAGCTAGCTCTATAGTTTCCTCGATGAAAGCCGCCGCCGCCGCCCAAAATCTCGAAAATCAAATCCGCAACGCGGCAGAAAAAACCCGCAAAGCAGCAGTTTACCAAGCCCTCCTCGTAACTTTAGCCGCAGCCAAAGCAGCCAAACTCGCCGCAGTTTAATTTTAAAAACGAAACGAATATGAAAAACGAAACCGAACTGAAAATAATCCGAGAAAACTTTATTGCTTTGTATCGGCAAGAACGGGTTGCCTATTTAGCTTTTCAGGCAGCATGTGACGCCCAAGTTTTAGCAAATAATCTGGTGATTGAAACCAAGCTAGCTTTCTTGTCCTCCAATGAAAACCTGAGAGATTTGAGGGATGCCTTCAGGATTTGATTCCCGACACCAGCCCCCGCAAGGGGGGCTGAGGTCGGCAATCAGCCGAGACAAAAAACAAACATGAAAAACGAAATCAGCAACCGAGATTATTTAGAGGCTACGCTCAACGAAATGATTGTCGAAATGGACACCGCTGACGCAAAGCTCCAAAACAGCATGAACACTTACATCATCATCATCCCAGACTGCACTCACCCGTATGCTCGGTATGATTTTGAGGAGGATGACTGGCAGAGCACCAGTGATCTGTCCAAAGCTTGGACAATTGACGAGCCTTCCGCTGAAAAAGCAGAGCAAAACTTCCGCATAAGTTTTGGGATAAACCGAATAAACTGGCTTGAGCCAAAACTTTTGAGCGAAGCGATCGAGGATCAAGCTGCATACGTTTTAAATGTTCTGACCTATTCTCAGGAGGCTGGTGGTATCGTGATAAAGACTTGCGACACCAAAGCCACGGGTGAATTGATTATTCCAGCCACGATTGGCGGTTTGCCGGTCAAAAAGATTGATCACTGGGCGTTCGCTGGCTGCTCAGGGTTGACTCGTGTCGTTATACCCAACAGCGTCACTTGTGTTGGTAGCAATGCTTTCAGGCATTGCTTGGCAACCATTACGATCCCCAGCAGTGTTACATCTGTTGGCCCACATGCTTTCGAGGGGTACGCGTTCTTATCGGGGTCTGCATTGATTCGGATCTCCGATCTCAAGCTAACTACCCGAACCCGAAACAATTTAAATAACGCAGGGATAAAAACTCTCGGAGAGTTGGCGTCAAAAACTGAACATGAGTTGTTAAAAACTATTCCAAAAAACAAAAAAGTGATGAACGAAATCAAAGAAACATTGACACGCTTCGGGTTGAAGTTGGCCGAAGAATCTCCCGTTTAGTCCCAGACACGCCGCGCCTTTCGAGGCGTGGAAGTCTGCGCCTAACCGGTTCAGAAGAAAACATTGCAAATATGGATACACCAGAAAAAAACGAGCACAGCTCAGAAAATACAACCGTGATCCGAGTCCCAAACTCGGTTCACGCCGACCTCCGCCGTCACTTTAAAGCCCGAGGGATAAAGCTCGGGCACGGAGTGACCAATATCATCATTGAGTTCCTTAAATCCCAAACACCATGAGCACTTTAAGCATTATCATTGTTGGAGTGTTGGGGCTTTTCTGCCTCACAATTCTTTTCGACATTTTTAAAAATACCAACCGAAAGTAAATCTATGATTCCTGAAACCATGACAACAGAACCGTCAACCGCAACATCCTACGCCCTGCCTGCACCGCCGCCGCCCTCTACGATGACCGTAGCGGTCAAACAGTCAATAGCCATGAGCAATACGGGTGTGCAGTTCACCGATTTCGACAGCCTCTTTCGCTTCGCACAATGCGTCCACCAAAGCGGATTGGCTCCTAAAGGACTCAACACCCCTCAAGCAATCGCAATAGCGATCCAAATGGGTCTAGAGCTTCGGATGTCACCGATGGCATCGCTCCAGAACATCGCCATCATCAACGGCAGGCCCAGTATTTACGGAGACGCCCAGCTTGCCATCGTGCGAGGCACCGGCTTGCTTCTGGCATTCGATGAGATGGAAACGAATGCGGAGACGGATCCGTTTTTCCGAGCTCTTTGCCTCAACAAAACCGAGTCCCTGGCTCAAACCGACCGAATCGAACTTTCCAAGATGCAACCCAAACTCAATAAGACCGCTGATGATTTCGGGGTGACCGTGTTTGTTCACCGGAGAGATTACTCTCCCAGCTTCGTGCGGTTCACAGTCGCCGACGCCAAGAGCGCGGGCCTATGGGGTAAGGAAGGCCCTTGGAAACAGTTCCCTGCGAGGATGTTAAAGTTCCGCGCTCGCACTTTTGCTTTACGCGATCAATTTGGCGATGCTCTCAAGGGGCTTTTGAGCACCGAGGAGGTCGCCGACATCCGAACAGCCGGATCAATTCCCGTGATCAATCTGGAGGTGCAGAATGAAGTTTGAAAATGGGATTCAACACATGCTCGACGTGGACTATTTTTCACTTGATCGAGTCTCACAATCAAGCCTGAAAGCCTTCAGGAGATCCCCGCAGCATTACCTGCATTCAAAGACAGCCCCTTTTGAGCCGACAGCGGCGATGAAGTTGGGGAGTAACTTTGACGCGATGATCTTTGATTCGTCAAACTTTAGGGAGAGGCTCAGCGTTTATCCCTCCACGTTTGATCGTCGGACGAAGGAATCTAAGGCATGGATCGCAGCCCAGGATCCTGACAGGATCCTAATGTCGGAGGCTGACCAACTCGAATTAGAGTCAATGAAGCGGTCGCTGTTTGATAATAAATACGCCGCCAGCCTGTTGTCGGAAGGATCCGCGCAGGTCGCCGTTGTCGCTGACTTTCAAGGCATCAACGGAACGATCGGAGTCAAAGGCAAGATTGACTTCGTGCCGCCCTTCTCCACGAACTGTTTGGTGGATCTAAAAACAACAGCGGACGCCAGCCCCAAGGTGTTTGGTAAAAAGGTTTTCGATTTGGGTTACCACATACAAGCCGCGTTTTACTTGGATCTCTACGCGAACTTTGCCACGCGCCGCGAAGCCTTTGTGCTTCTTGCCGTGGAAACTTCGGCCCCGTATTTGACCGTGGTTTACAACCTTTCCGCCGAGGCTATTGAGCTTGGTAGGAGAATTTACACCGAGGATCTAAACCGAATGATTGACTGCATTCAGTCAGGGGTGTGGGGTGGATACTCCGAGGAGGTTGTGCAGATCGAGGTGCCTGTTTACTTGCAAAAATTATGAATTCCATTGAATTTTTTGTCGCCGGTATCCCAAAACCCGCCGGATCCAAAACCGCTTTTGCGATTAAAAAAGGCGGAGTTTACACAGGGCGAACCGTCGTCATGGACGCCTGTAAAAAAACTAAGAGTTGGCAAGCCACCGTGAAGGCGGAGGCAAGAAAGCATGCCCCAGCAACGCCGTTTGATGGCCCGATTGAAGTTTTCCTTTGCTTTTCCTTGCCACGCCCAAAGTTTCATTACGGAAAAGGGAAAAACCTAGGGGAATTAAAATCAACTGCACCTTATTATCCCACAGGTAGGCCGGACGTCCTGAAACTTGCACGCGCTGTTGAGGATGCGATGACGTGTGTTGTTTACGGAGACGACGCCCAGATTGTGAGGGAAAGAATAATTAAGGTTTACACGGGCGGAAAGACTTCCCCTGATGTTGGGGTTCGGATAGAGGTGTGCTTAATTTAAAACATATGACACCCGAAACCACCGAGCAAATTTGCTCCCGCCTGAACCTCGCTTTCTCAGGTGAGAAACTCGCAGGCATCTCCGAGCGTATGGATCGAGCCGCCGAACATGTCAACGCCGAGAAGTTGATCCGTGCCAAAGACCTGTTGAAAGCCTCGGGCATCCCCACAAGGCATTCACGCGCCCCGCGCTTAATGGATGACGATTGGCATTCAGCCCTTGAACTCGTCGCCTCGCGCCCAGACGGCATCTGGGTCGTTCACGGGAAGCCGGGGACTGGTAAGACCCAGCTCGGGGTTGAGGCGATCCGCGCGGCCTGCGCCGATGGGCAATCAGCTCAATGGGTGACTACTCTTGACCTGTTGATTGCGTTGCGCGATTGCTTCCGCGCTGACTCAAAACGCGACGAAATTGAAACTTTGAACAGTTTCACTTCTAAAAAGCTCCTTGTGCTCGACGAGTTCCACCGCCGGAAAGGATCCGACTGGGACTTGCAAACAGTCTTTCAAATCGTCGATCGTGTGTATTTTAAAATGCACCGGCTCATCATCATCACGAATCAAACCGAGCTTGAATTCGTTGCGAGCACCGACCCCGCTATGGTGTCGAGGATCCGCGAGGTTGGAGGTTTCATTGATTGCAAGTGGCCTAGTTTTCGAAACACTTGACAAGATTCAAATTATGGGTTAGCCTGATCATGCTAGGTTAAGTTTCATACGTTTCCCCCGCTCTGGGAGTCTGGAGCGGGGTTTTTATTTCTTTAAAAAAAACGCCGTTAAATTCACAAGAACTCAACGGCACCCCCGCGTTTTTCGCACTTTAAAAAGTGCTGAAAATTACTTTCTTAAGATGTCCCGCATGAGGAGGGGAGGGACAAGGTAAAAATCGTTTGTGAGCACGTCGCCTTTGCGCCCAAAGGTAACACTTGAAAGACTTGAATCCAAAGGTCGAAACCGACTACAGCCGCTCCCGCAAAAGGCGATTAACAGCGTCAATATCACCGCGAGCAATGGCGTCGTCAACGCGCTGATTGTGTCTCCGTTTTTGAAGCTCAGGGTTGTAATAATTTTTTAAAAATTGGAGAGCTAAAAACGAAATCACAGGCAAACACGCGCTGACAATCGCCAAAAGTAAAATCAAGCTTCCTTCCGATGCTTGAGGTAGGAAAGCAGCAGCCCTACGCCCGCCAGAAGCCCTCCGATGAGAGCCTCCAGTGTGGCGTCATTCATTGAGCCGCGCGTGACGAGCACTGCCCCCACAGTTTTTAAAACCGTTCTGAAAATTGACAAAGTTTGATCATTCATAAAATTCACTTCTTCTTTGATTTTAACAGTTTCCGCAGGGAAATCAAGCCGATGGTCAACCCCACGACCAGCGACGCAAACCGGAGAATGTCGCTTGCCAAATTGAGCGAAGCTGTCACCCCGCCAATTGTCCCAGCTAACCCCAGCACCCCAGTTTTTATTGTCTCCATGCAGCCCCCTTTTGTAAAAACAACATTCACAATCCGTGATCTTCGCGATCCCACTTGTCGCCAAAGAGCGCAACTGCTTGCGCTACTTGAGCCACGGTCAGCACGAACCCGCCCGCCATCGCTATTGTTTCATCCTGCACTTTTGAAAACTCGCGCGCAATTTGAAATTCGGAGCCGCCCACAATTTGAACGCCGTTTTTAAACGGCACAATTTCACGGGATAAAACTATTTCAGGGGATTCACTCATGGGTGATTCAATAATCACCTTAAAAGTCCGCCGTTTAATCGTGTCAGGTTGCTCAACTTGCTCTGCTTTAATTTCAATTGCCATAAATTCTTTAGTTTAAAATCTCGATGGTTGCGACTTGCGACGTGAGTGTGGAGGCTGCATTAGCCGCCGACCATTGAACTGTGATGTCAATTGTTTTTGACGTGGTCAAATCGGTTGTAGATGTGCCTGGTTGAAGCAGTCCAACGGAGGGAGAGCCGTTGCTTGTGTCTTGATAGGAAAACTCTCCGTTGCTTGCAAACGTGCCACTGGCACCCGTAGTTCTAACCGTGACCAGTTCGTCAATTGAAAACGCGTTGTTTGACGCTGCGTTCACGGCAATCACTCCTGTTGATATTGTTACGCCTTGAACTTTAAAACGAACGGTTAGAGTTGGAGAACCCACGTTGACCGATATCATTCCCCGCACTTGAATCCTCAGCGTCCTTCCAATTGTATTGATCGCTCCAGCCGCAACAGTTTTCGTGCCGGAGCCAGTGCCTAGAATTGAAGTTTCGGTGACGGTGTTTGCAACCGCAGCATCTGCGGTCTGCGTGAAAATTGAGCCGATTGAAAGTCCGTTGATTGAGGAGAACTGACCGGTGTCGTTCACTAATCCGGTTGATGCACTTGTTATCCCTGCTGTTTTTCTTTTGATCGTCGTATCCCAGTTTGCACTTGATGGAGTGCCAGAAGCCCAGCCGAAATGGCCGGAAGATTCAAGGTGAATACTCCCAGCTCCGCGAGAATAATAAAGTTTATTTACCCCGTTGTATTTAAACGAAAAGTTAGCCATTGAGCCAGTGCCGACTTCGTCAAAATCAAAGCCGTCTGAACTGAGTTGCAATCGAGCGTAGTTTGCAGGGGGACTGGCGTAAGTGTCAGCCGTATGATAAAGGTCAATTGTTTGCTTTGTGGTCAAATCTTTGGGATTCAAAAAAGTAGTCGTGTTTGCGGTGAGTTCGCCCGAAATATTCGGATAAACCAACGTCGTTCGATAATTTGTTCCGTCAGAGAAAATTGATGCAGATTGACCCTTTGTCAAAATCAGTGTTGCAGCAAAATCAATCGTTGCACCCGTGGGAGTGATCGTGACAACCCCAGCTCCGATATTTTTTGCGTGGAAGACCGTGCCATCGACAAACGGCCCAATGAACCCAAGAGTCACAGCAACCGAACTTGCGTTGCTGAAGGTTGTCAACTTTCCAGCGTCTCCGATTAAAAACGAATAAGTAGTGCCTGTTTGTGCGTTGATTTTTCCGGTCAAAGAATTTGAAACGGTCGTCAACGAATTTGAAACTATTGTTAAGTTGCCAGCCACAGTTCCAACCGAGTTTGACACCGTCGTCAGGTTTGCTGCGTTGCTCGTTACCGAGTTTGAGACCGTTGTCAGGTTTCCGGCTACAACTCCAACCGAGTTTGAAACCGTCGTTAAGTTGCCAGCCACAACACCAACGGAATTTGAAACTGTCGAAATGTTCGCCGTGTTCGCCGTTACCGTATTTGAAACCGTCAAAACGTTCAAAAACACCGCCGTAAAATTAGTGTTCACTTTTTGAAACGCCGTGCGGGCAGGATCACCAGTGCCATCGTTGGCAGTTGTGCCCACGCCAATCACGAGCTGCTGCGCGTTTACAGCGGCAGTTGTCAAAAGTAAAAGAATCAAGAACCTAAGCGCGAGTCTCATCATAAAAGCCCTCAAATCAAACTGCCCACAAATCTCTTGGGCACCGAGACGATGCCAGCCCTTGTTTAAATCGCAGAAAGCACCCGCAATCTTTGCATCGGTTCATCGTTGCGTCGAACGCTGGGCAGGTGCTGCAAACGAGCACTCTGTCCGCAATCTCTGTGCCTGTTGCCGCAACTCTTTTGCCTTGTAGTGCCAGCGTTGCGGCTCGCACCGCGTCCCGTGAAATGTTCGAAATCATTTGCTTGCAGTTGATGCCCGACTTTTTTGTTATCTTGAAAATCATTCGGTCAAAGGTATTTCCAAAATTCTATCAAAAGAACCGCCAAGAGGGGTAAAGTTAATGCTTGCACCCCAACCTCCGACGCAAGAAGTTGGGGAGTTACTTTGAATGAACGAAACCCCTTTCGGACTGTATCTTTCAAGAGGATCCAACGTCGTCAAACCGCTTAAAATCTTGCAAAAACTCTTGGTTTTAACTTGGTAAGGAAAAGCAAAACCGTCCGTGCCGGTAAAAAAGTAATTTGTTGTGCAAGGGTAAGCGTTAGCCAAAACTGTAACTGGTTGTGCTTCGTAAAAAGATTCTTCCTCCTCACCCTTCAACATAAAAGACGCGCCGCCAGTTTCAATCATGCTTTTAATCGTATCGGGAAAGCTGTAAACCTGATCAGCAATCTCAACAACAACTCGAAGCTCGAGGCTCGCCGTGCTTTGCGCCTGCTCCCACGCCGAGGGACTGTAAGCAGTGTTGCAAATACCCGCAGTTAATTGATTGACCGCGAGTAGCTGTTGCGGCCCGCTAAGGGGATACCACGTCACCAGCGAGCTATTTGGCATGTCGATCCTTGTAACGGAAGGCAAGAGCGCGCGAACAGCGGCCCCTGTGCCGGTGTTGCAAGACGTTGTCGGATCCGGCCAACTTATATCATTGTGGTAAACCACGCCACTCTTGCTCGTCAACTGCCCTTCAACTTTCATTGGCATCATCAACGGGATGATCGTCAAAAGGTTGACAGCATTTGAAAACTGATTGAACCGCTCCGCTCGTAGGATCGTGTTTGGCACGGGCCAGAAGCCCCGTGGTGCATCGGGACGATCACCAGCGGACATCAATGGCAGCCATGCGTGCCCGTGCGCTTGATATTGCAGACTCTCAAAAGTGTAATTGTAAACGCCGCTCAAATCTTCAACGCAATTCCTTTCTGAAGTGGTTTTTGCATCCACGAAACTTTCACAAATTGCCCGCAAATAAACTTCTTTTGCAACTTCTTGATCAAAAGTAACAGGGCTATCTTTCGCGTCCTGCGCATCGTTCAAATCCGCAAAAGGTTTTTCGATCAGTTTTACAAAAAGAAAATCAGGGAAGCACGCACCAGCTAACCCACTCGGAAGTGACGCCAAGGTTGCATCAAGAGCGTAGTTGCCCGCTTGATTAAACTCACACTTCACCCCACTTGATTGCATCCAAAGATACTCTCTAATGCCGTTTTCATCGCATCGGAAAGGTTCCGCTTTTAAATCGGTTATGTTCCACGTAGAGATGTCACGAGAAATTGTAGCAGGAGGCCCCCACGTCTCGCCAACCGTTGACCGGATCCGACCTTTGAAAGTGATTTTGGCAACCTCAACGCCGCCCTCCATCTGACTTGTGACGCTTTCAATCTCGGGCCAGGGTTCGTAAATCCGGCACGACTTGTAAAAGTTTAGGCGGTTTGTGATGCAATCCGTATCCATCGCCCCGCAGACCTCAAGGTTGAGACTCGACCCGTAGTTGTCGGTCGGCCCGTAGCTCCAAGAGCTTGGAGCCTCCGCTATCAAGTTACCCGCCAGCGTCGATGTTGGGACGTTTGCAAGCCCCGGAACGAAGTGGTTCCGAGTTCGTGAATTGGTTCCACTTGCCAAACTTGCGGAATGGAAAAGGCACCGATTATTCAGCGCGAAATAGTCAGAATAAACCTCGGGCCTGAATTGTGAAGTTGAATTATTGAACCCTGATGAGTTTTTGAAATCCACCCCCATCAACCATTCATTCGACCAACCTCCAGAAGGTGCCAAAGCCCTAATCCCATTTGCGTTTGCATCTTTTAAAATCTCCGCCGCAGTCGGAGCGATGCCTTCAAAAGCATCAACAAAACCAAGGTTAAACGCGTGCCGTTTAAAATATAGAATGCTCTTGCCTCCGGTGACTTCGTAGCCTAAAAGCTGTTGCCTTGGGATGATGCGAACATTTTTTGAAAGCCTTCGAGCCGTCTCATAAATTGCGGATTGATTGATATTCTCGGGAGCATCTGGGAAGGACAATGCCCCGTTGATATTGGTGACGCAGCCCTTTGTTACGTAACTTCTGAAAACCTCCTTTGAACCCGTCTCGGTGGTGCCTTGTGACTCCACCGATGCCACCGCACCCGTTGAAAGCCTGATTAAAGCGTAAGCGTCCCAGATTGTCGGCTTATAAGCCTTCAACTCGGCAAACTCCGCTTCAATTCTTGCCCCTGCTTTGCCTTCAATTCTGTTTCCGATCGTTACAATCAAAGCCGACCCAGCTTTAGGTGGATTTGAAAAGGTGTGGAGTGCTTCGCCGTTGCCGGTGGAGTCCAAGAAAATTGACAACTGCTCCGCTATATTTTCACCAACTCGAAAATCAATTGTCAGTGAGGAGAGTGGAAGCCCAAACGCTCTGACAATCGCGCTGGCGATCACAAAGCCCGAGGTAACCGGATACCCTCCCCCGCCGTTAAACGTCAACCTTGCCCCCTTGGCGTTCGTTTCCGAGCAATCCATTTTGGCTTGTGGATACAGGGGAATGATTGAGTCCCCGACTACTTGCCCGCGGGCTGGAGCCAGCAGATATTGGCTTGTGAAAAACCGTTGATAATCGAAAGCGTAAGAGAGCCGATCAGATAAAAGCACCCGCTGTTCTGTGCTCCCTCGAAACTCCGAAGCAAACAAGGCAATGACCCGATCCAGCATCTTTGCCGAGGTTTTCCGCAGCTTTGCGTTCTCAATATACGGCCCCTCGATGTATTCCGACCTTGGAAACGTCTCAAATGACCCGTTGATTTTCACGACATACCACAGCGTCTCGGTTGCAAAGATGAAAGCGACGTTGGTGCCGATTTGAGTGCCTGTTACTGGAGTCGTTTCGCAGGTTGCCGTCCACGAAACCGTCACCACTGGATTAGACCCTATCTTTGTGAGGAAAAACTCCAGCGGCACCGTTCCGTCAGGGCAAGGGGAAGCTTCAGAAGGCCCCGGAAGCAAAGCCCCGAAAGCGTTACCGTGAGGAGACCTCGGCCCCTGATAAAGCTGCCAAAACTTATCCGAAGCATCAAGCATCGGAGCCGCTGAATACCCCGAAACAAGTTCAGCCGCCCCGCGCTGCCGCTTTGCCAAAGTCCAAAACTCAGAAGGTGTAGTGGGGGGGTTCCCCTCCGTTGTAATCAGGGGAACGCTTTGCAGATTCGAATATTCCGAATCGATATTTGCAGAGTCAACGCCGTAAATAAACGAGGCAAGCGAGCTTGTAGTGTTGACTCCGCCTGGCCCTCCTACAGGTGATCCCCAATGCGCCGCGCTTGGATCCAGATGTTGATAAAACTTGAAGAACTCGAACAACGAAGGTGTCAACGTCCCCTCTGGATTCCGAATTTGCCTGAACAAACTCGCGAATAAATACACAATCCGCCACGGTTCACCTAAGCCAGAACGAAGCCGCGCGTTGACCGCGTCGGCTTGTTTCGCCAGCTTGGTTGACGATAAAACCTCGCCAACTTCAACCGATGGAGACGTGGGGAATGTTGTCGCCACACTTGGTTAATTCTCAAAGCAAACAATTTGAACCAAAGACGCAATGTCCGCTATTGCGTAATAAGTTCCAGTGTTTGTTCGGAGCAAAGCAGTCTCGCCGTATTTCACTTTTATTGGTGCGGCAGCTATGACAGCTGCGACGTTGTCAATGTAAATTGTTCCCGTTGTTGACAGGTTTTTGATCGCCATAATCCCACTAACAGGCACTGCCCCCATTGCAATCGCAGTGCTTGTGACTGCAATTGTTTGTGTTTGTGAGCTGATATTGTTTCCCGTCATATCAATAACGTCTGAATCAGTCGCGCTCGCAGTCGCTCCCAGCTTTGATCCAACCACCGACAAACTAATTGTAATTTCTCCAGCCATATTTTTCCTTTTCTTTCGTTGTTAAAAAATCAACCCCAACGCGGGGTGGTTACGTCAACCGAATCTGACGATTTCCTATTCTCCCGATACGTCCCCAAAGCCGTTGTGCTCGTCACTGAATCGATCGAATCAAGGTGCTGCTGCGACTTTACAACTTCGCGCAAATCGTTAAGCCACCCGTAAAGCCGTTTGAACGGGCCTTTTATTGGAAGTTGAGGAGGCAACATCATTTTGCAAAAGTGTAAATTACATCTGACCACTGAGCGAACACCCAGTCTGAAGTCTCTTGAATTCTATTTCTTGAGGCATCGTAGGTTCCATCTTGCCGCCGCTGTTTCCAACCCCACCCTGCTTCTACTAAAGTAACCGGTGGGTCATCAGGAAGTTTGCTTTGAATCAATGTTGGAATCTTAAATTCACTGATTAACTTTACCGTTGGGTAAACAATGTCTGGCCCGTAAATTTTAATCGGTTGCGCGTATTTTGCTGAATAGGTGCGATTCCGTGTAAGGATCGGACGTTTCTCCTCAATTGCGTTTGCCCCTCGAACTTTGAGGCGATACACTTTCATGTAGGCAACCTCATAATTCTTAGGCAACGGTGGGAGCAATCTCTTTGATAAATATTGAACAGGTGTTTCCCGAGCCTTGATTGCATCCTCAGCAAGGGCAAACGCTCCTGCAATAAGTTCATCGCCAAGAGTTCCAGTTCCAAAAATTGCACGGATCCCAGCAGCCCCCCGTAAATCAGCTTGAACCAACTCGATGTTCACGTTCCAAATCTCCGTCGGAACTTCCCCCACAAAGACCGCGCCCGCAGGCGTTGTAGAGTTTAAATTCTCGGACAACTCAACCGACCAAGTCGCAACGAGAGTCCATAACGCCCCGTCGTTTGACACCCCAACCTTAGCTCCAGCACCCCTAAAAAGCGGAGCAATAACAGCAATTTGAGCCTTGGTGCCTTTCCAAGTTTCAACGGTAACCCAACCCGTAGCAGGATCAAACTGTTGATCCCACCCCGACCTTACCGCATTTGCATTCCCTGTTCCTACGCTCATGAGTTTTTAATCGAGACCGTCGTCAACTGTAGCTGGTGGATCTTTAAGCTTGTCGGTATTTTCTGCGATCTTCTCAAGTGTTGAAAGTTGATCCCTTTGAACGTCGAGCACTTCCCTGTTTTGCGCCATTGTGAAGCCGCCGATTTGAGAGAGTGAATCACGGATCGTGGGTGCAATCGGTGGGAGGGGTTCTGGCTTTGTTTTTGCCGCTGCCGCTGCCGCAGGTTCTGGGGTTGGTGCCGCTGTCCCCGCTGCTTTCAATGCCGCTTTTGCTGCAGTTCTAGCTTCTTCCGCAGCCATTTCATCGTTTTTTTGGGAAATCAATTTGTCGAGATTGTTGCCCTCTGCCGCGTCTTTCGCCATTGAAGCTTTTGACGCTGAAAGCGAGAAGTCCAACTTAGCCATTGCAAGCAGGTCAGTTCCGAATGCAACAAAAGTATCACCCGCATCTTTTAAAACCGCAATTATCATCCTAACCCCGTCAACGAAAAACTCTATAAGAGGCGTCAAAGCCGCCAGCAGTTCCGCCATCGGAACCCTAAGCCGCAGCATCGCTTCGTCAATCTTGTCCCCCGCATCATCCATCTTTGCCACGGCTTCGTTGCTCATCACGGGAGCACTTGCCATTACAGATTCAAGGTCACCTTTAAAAGCAGGAATCAAAGCTCCTGCACCTTTGCCGCCAACTGCTCTAAGATTTGGCAACAGTTCTTCAACGTTGCCCGACTGCATCGTTTTTCCAACCTGCAAAGCAATGTCAGCAACCTTTTTCTTTTTCAGATCATCCATGCTCACGCCCAGAGCTTTGAATGATGCAATAGCGTTTTTATCCCCTGCCAACGCTTTTGCTTTTGCAACCGTCAACTTTTCAAAAAAGCCCGTAATATCTTCCGCACTTGCTCCCGTTTGAGTTGCCGCAAACGTCCACTGTTGCAACTCCTCCGCGCTGATTCCAAGCCGCGCTGAGGTGTCAGAGATTTTCCCGCCCAGATCAATCGTGGACTTTGCGTAAGCCACAATTGCCGCAACCCCTAACATTCCCCCAACTTGAGAACCAATGCCTGAGCCTATTGAAGAACGCAACGAAGCCACCCCAGCTTTAGCTTTGTCCAAGCCAGCCCTGAAGGCACTCCCGTCAAGCCCGAGCCGCGCTGATAATTCCATGAAAGCCATTAGGTATCTTTCCCGATCAACTCACGGTGAGCGTCTGCAATTTCTTCTTCGATCGAATTCATGACTCGACAATCTCCGCGCATTTCGGCAAGCCCGTAAACCTCCCAGATCGCCGCTCCAATAGGCTTTGAGAGAGCTTCGGACTCTGGATAATTCAGTTTGCTTTGGAGAACCAATTTGATTTGCAAAAGGAAAGGCGTGCCAAGTTCGCGTTTGGGTTCCGAGTCGTTTCCCGTCACCGGCGGAAAACTCATCGCGCTCTCTTTATATTCCCTGAAAACCTCGCAAGATTGCTGGAAGTTCACGAGCTTTGTCAGCTTGTGCCACTTCAAAACCTTCTTTGCAAAATCATCATCAAAGAACGAAGCCCAAGCCTCGTTCATAGTTTGGCAGCAGATATAGACTGCCTCGTATAAATGCTCCACGCGCACGTCACCGCCAACGTAAAGCGGGTTGCCCATCCTTTCAAGAACGAGGCAGTGCCCAATAGACAAAGGCTGGAGGCGTTGTCCCAGAAGGAGAACGCGCTCGGGTAAAATTGCTGTGGAATACTTTTGCACGCGATCAGCTTACGCAATTGCAAGGGCAATGTCATTCGTTCTGTGCTTCATCAATTTCATTTCGTAAGACGCGATCCCGTCTTTTTTGAAAGCAACTTTGAAGCCGCCGACATAAGCCCACGCACCGTTAATAAAAGGGGTGGTTGCGTCGTCAATAAAACCCGAGCAAGTAACTTTTGTTCCCATTGGAGGTGCAGAAAGTTGATCTTTAGCAAGCGCAAGCGTCGTGCTTTTTGGAGTCATCATTAGAGTCATCTCAAGAGTTTCTCCGCTGTGGACTAACCCAACCAACTCGTTATCCTCGTCGCGAATTTCGTCAATTTTAATATTGGAGGAAACGTCGCCAGATTCTTTGATGTAAGTCGCCGTAAACGCCGTAATGAAAGTACCCGGAAACCCGTAAACCACCGCCGTTCCTGTTTGAACTGAAGCCATATTTTATCCTTTTTTTTTGTTGTTAAATCAAATCTTGTTCGCAGCAGTAAATCATGAACCTCTGCTCATGAACCGCCGCCCTACCTTGCACCGAAGAAGTCTGCCCCATGTCTTGCGCTGGATCAAAAACGTGAAAGAGTAATGTTGTTGCCGAAAGATCCACCGCCAGCTCGTCAATTTTAAGCCGAGAATCAACGGAAGAAATCAAGGCGTGATGAGTCACCAACCCCGCGTCATCCTCAACCTGTGACTTGACCGTCACAGATACGTCCATCCAACGATTGCCGGATCCTAGTGGATCCTCTTTGCCACCGTCGCAGTTGATTACTACGCAAGGTCTGATTTGCTCCTCGTCGATCACGCCCAAAAACACAGTGACGCCCGTTGCCAACGGAGTAGCTGTCAACACCGTTTCAAACGCGCTTTCGATTTTGTTTTTGAGGCTCATCTCAGCTTACTTTTGCAACTTTTCGCGCCGTTTCTTTCATGACTTTTTCGGCATATTGCCGCATGTCAGTTGCCGCCGCGTTCATGCCAGCCTGCAAGGCGTCACGCCCAACTCTCCCAGCCGCTTTTGCCATCGATCCAAACTCTGCAAACGGTTTTTCGGATTCTTTTGCCGTTAAAATGTGACCGGTTAAATTAGGGAATTTCTTGCGGATCCCCGCGCCAGATCCGAGGCTCACATTTTTGCCGAGCAACCGATCTAAAACTGAGGTGGCTGTAAACCAACCCGCTCGGATGTAGCCCGTCGCTCGCAACCTCCTACCAACAAAAGCCTTTGCAACTTTGAGCTTTGCGCTCTTTCGACCCTTTGAAGTTTTCTTTGCGTTCGCCTCAGCAAAAGCTCCACCGCTGTCCCTCATGCTCAGGATCCGATAGACCCGCTCATTCGGCTTGCCGTCAGGTCTCAGCAGTTTCCCTTTGATCTCTTTTGGGTCCGCCTTCGGTGTGAGTTTCACGGTTTTCAAAAGCACGTTAAGAGCTTGCCGGTTGATGATGTGCGCCGAATCCTTTTTAACGGCAGCCGCATAAAACCTCATGGCTTCGTCAAACTTCCGAGTGTCTAAAGTTGCGGTCATGAGTTTGGGTTGCCCAGGGTTATCTTTAAAAATGCACTTGAAGCATCAATGCTCGTCATGATGATTCGTTGACTCTTTTGCCGGAAGGTGACGAGTTTCCCAACCAACGGAACCGGCACGCCCGCGTCCATCGTGTAAATATCTGAATCCACCGTGACCAACGTAGAATCTGCTGAGAGGAAGTCACGGATCCGAACAATCAACGCGCACGTAAAAGTTGCTTCAATCCCGCCAATAACAATCAACGCTCCGGTGTCAGCCATCATGGGAATGCAATCAATCTCGACCGAGTTCCACGTAAATTTAGGAGTCACGTCACTGATGTCTGTCATCAGCTCGTCGATCCCGTCTCTAATCAAGTCCCCGATTTTCAAATCTTAAAAAAGGGGCGGACAAATGTGAACAGCATCTGCCCGCCCCGCGTCCCTGAACCACCGAAAGTATTAAGCAAATTGAGTCGTGATCAACTGACCGGCATCAGCGTCGATGATTTTCTCTGCGACGTGTTGGCGAACTCGCACAACCGATGACCTTCGAGCTTCATCACGATAAGTTTCCGTTGTGAACAATTCGGAATCTTCTGACCAATAAAATGTACGGCCAGCACCGCCTGCCATCACGTCGCCGGTCTCAACGCGACCAACCCAGACGTGGGTGTTATTCCAAATTGGCGAGGCAACAAACGCCGCGCCTTTGTTTGCTGAGTTGCGAGCTGCACGCCCGACATAAACATTCGTGATTCCAGCATCAGCAAACGCCTGAGCCACGGCCCCTTGTGAGAGGTTGGCTGTGATGTCAGAAGGCCGGTTGCCGCGAACAAAGTTTTGGAATAAGGTTTGCCCCTTGATCCGAGTGAACACCGCACCACTCATCACGATCGTATTTGGCTGTTCGCCACGACCGTTGAGAGTGTCGATGACTCCTAGGACGTCGGAGGCAAAATCAGCAGTAGCTTTTAAGGCAACTGTGTAAGCAACAGAGCTTGTAGTAGCTGCAAACGTGTTGGCGTTCTGGATTGCAGCTTGAACTCGCGACTCGTGCCCGATCTGAACCTGACGACGGACAAGGTTTGCTGCGACCTTTTCAAGATCAAAGAAACGCGCGATTTCCGCGCCGTCAGCGTCGCCAATTAATTCTTCCAAACCGAATTCCACGGTCGAATAATTGTCGTTGTCATATTCACGAACAACCCGTGAATAGCCAGCAGTAGCCGCGCGAGCTTCCGCATCAGGGTTGAGCAACTCAGCCCCAGCCTTGCGGAATTTGGGATACTGCCCACTCTTTGCGGTGACAGCAAGAGGTGGGAGCACCGAGGCTCCAATGTAGAAATTCTCAGCAGCAGCCGCTTCCAACACCATCGCGTTGATGTCCGCCCTTAATACCGCACCAGTATTTGAAAATGCCATAAATCCTTATTCCTTTTTAAAAATTAAATTGTGCGAGCGCATTCGATGATGTCGCCAGCGGCCGCAGCGGTGTCCATTGCAACTAATGGAATACCCGTCACTCCTGCGTCATCCACCAACCCGCCAGCAATTGAAAACAAAGCCGCGCCCTTCACAACTGCACCAGCCGCCGTGATAAAGAACGTGCCCGGAGCCGACCACAATTTGACCGCACCCGTTCCGCTTGCAACGATGTCCTCCATCGCAACCCCGATCGAGTCAGCCGCCGCGCCGGAAACTAAGATTAACCCAGCACTGTCCACTTTGACGCGGGTGTAAGCCGCGATTGCCACCGCCGTAGCGGTGAAAGTTGCAAAACCCGTATCGTTATTTGATGCCATATTTTTCTACTTGTTAAATTTTTCCCAGCCCGCCATTTTGACGTGCCAAAAGATATTCCGCAGGATGATTTTTAATGCAAAAACCGATTGATTCGGCCTTAGTTTTTCCGCTTTCGATTCGTTCGTGAACCAATTCCACGAATCCTTTAACCGCGTTGGTGGGAGTCGCAGAAACCGCAACAGGCGCCACGGCAACCGATGCCAAAGCCTGCGCAGTTTGACGGCCTGCGCTCACAAAGTTTCCCTCGAGCGAAGCCAAGGCACTCGCTGATAAACCTAGGTCAGCTTTGAGCTTTGCAACTTCCGCTTTGAGTTGTTCAACTTCGAGTTTTAAAGCGTCAACATCCGCGATTAGTTGCACGACCTCGGGCCCAATTGGGTCCGTTGGTGGTGCAGGTGGTGCCGCAGAGTCAGCGGCTTTTGTTTTGAAAAAGTTCATTCCAGCTTCAATAAATTGTGGTAACGTCGTCATTCTACTAATGGGGTGAAATCAAATTGGAGTTGAAATTAGGCGAAGGAATGCGGCCTCATCCGCAAGCAAACCGTCAGCTAAATTTGCCGTAACCGCATCCGCTCCGAGGAGTGTTTGACCTTGCAAAACCTGCTCAGGAACCCCGCCCCTAAATCTCTGAATGTCGGCCTTGAACATCGAAGCGAGTGAGTCAACTCTTGCTTGCAAAAAGGCTCGTTGATCATCGCTGATCGCAACGCCTACGTGACCTATCCCCTTGAGTGCCCCAGAAGTGAATAGCTCCACTTTCACGCCTGCGTTAGCAAGAGCCTGAGTCTCGTCGAGGATTGCAAGGTAAACTCCAACCGACCCAATCTCTGCGGTGCGCGTTGTAAAAACCTGATCCGCCGCAGCCGCGAGCCAATAAGCCGCGCTCGCCGCCAAGCCCGAGGCAAAAGCGTATTTCGGTTTTGCAATGTCGCGAATCTTTTGAGCAAGTTCCGGCACTCCACCGGCAACACCGCCGGCAGAGTTGAAAATGAAAGCAACCGTACGGACAGAATCATCAGCAACCGCCGCGTCAATCTCGTTTGAAATCTCGTTGATGTCGGCATCAAACCCCAACCCTTGACCAATGAAACCGTTGATCCTGATCACGCGAACGCCCGGCACTTTATCCTGTGCCGGTGCCGCAGCCCTGATGGAAAACAGTTGCGCCCGCAAGTGCTTTTGAAGATCCAGCGCGAGCGGGTCACAGTTTGACTTTAGAAAGTTGTCCAAGTTCATAATCCGTTTGTGCTCAAAGCTGGATCCGCTACGGGCGCCGCAGGTTCAACGATGTCTTTAGGCATTCCGTTAGGCGTTAGTAGCTGCACTTGATCCACGTCAACCCCTTGCCGAGCACATTCAGCAATGAAGAAAGCCTGCTCTTTGATCCGTTGCCTAACCTCATCCTCCCACCATTTGCCCTTCTCCCCGAAGAACTCAGCGTAAGTCCCAGCCCCTAGCTTGATCCGGTTCATGGAAGTCTCGTCGTCGTAATGAGCATCAACAGTGATCCGAGAGGGGAGCGTAAAGCTCCAGCGCAGCCAGTCCACGTTGTCGTTTTGACGGAGTGCCCCGCTTTCCATAGCCACGCCAAGAGCGTGGGCCACGGCACGCATGGCCCTACGCTGCACGAGCCTCTGCTTCGATCGAATTGAGCTTCTGGCCATGTCTTGGATGAGGCGGGTCGAGGATCCGCCGACCTTTGAAGGATCGTAAATTTCAAAAAACCAACCCATCGACTGAAGGCAACCGCGAACAAGGCGCATCGTGAAAGCGTCCACGTTTGGCGATGGACGATCCGAGCGGAAAGGCTCAATCTTGCCCCCGCCGGAAGCTTTGAAATACATGATCTCAGAGCCTTGCAGCTGTTCAACTTTCACGTCCTGATTTACCGAAGCAGAATCACGCCCAAGGATAAAGTCGGATTCGGTAGCAGCCTCGCCGCTTTCGTTGTAGTGAAGGATTCCTTGTGATGAATCTAGTTTGACCTGCTTCTTTAGAAAGTGGTGGATATCTTCGTAATCCATCCAGTTCAATATCGAAGATGCAAGCCGTGGGATGCCTCTCCCTTGATCCGACCACTCGGGTTCGTAAAGCAGCTGACAACTTTCAACGCCAACTTGCTGGTCTTCTTTTGAAGTCTCGCCGAGAATATTGTAGCCAATGACGTTTTGATGCTTCCCGAAAATTGCGCCGTTGTAAATTTTTGCACCATTGAACCGCCCGCCGTTGACCGTGCTGGTGCCGTCCTTGTTTGAAACTGCAATTGACCGCGAGCCGATTTGATGAGCCGCCACAAACTGCAACCGAGGCTCACCATCCACCACCGCCAGAATCATCGCAGCGTCGCCGTCCCTGTCAATCGAGAGCGAGTCTACATAAAGCGACGTCGTCCAATCGAACGGCTCGCCCCGCAGGTTGCAAACTTTAAACCAACGCTCTAGGTAATCCTCAGCCTCACGCCCCCACTCCTGATCCGCGCCGTCAAATCGAGGCTCCCAACTGTCGCCGATCACGTAGTTGTTTTTCTGAAGGAGTGCCCCAGAAACTTCCGTAACCCGTGCGAACAATTGCCGCGAAAGACTCAGCGTCTTTTGAAAATCGTTTGGCGTGATTGCCAGCTTTGTGGATCCATCCACAGCCGTCACCGTTCGCCTAGGGCGCATCGAATCAGCCGTCAGCCCCGAGGTGTTCCAGATGTTATCCGAGGCTCTGTAGTCCTGCTCCGTGCCCCGCCGCATGTTCAATTTGTAGGTGCTCATACGTAGCGGGGAGTTGTCCGAGTAACTTTACGGGTGAGAGATCCAGAGCGCATCAATGCCCAGTTGAGTTCCTCCCAAAACACCGCCGGTTCAAGTTGCCAAGCCTTTTGAGAGTTTACATCGCCGCTACCTGCCCCAGTGATAACACGGTTTTTGCCGTCGATCATCTGCAACTGCGCCGAGTCGCGCATCTCGATCAATTGCGCGTTTGAAAACGAAATAAAAAGTCCAAGGGCCATCTACCCTTGGAATGAAATCAAATCAGGTTATTCCTTACCACCGATGAAACTTGTCATGCAAGCCCCGACCACGCCCATGCAGTAACAGTCCCACAAGTGATTCGGTCTGGATCCGATCCGATGCCACCGCCGGAACTCGCGCCCACGTTTGTCGCGTTCAATTCGGGGTTGCTCGCTGAACATTTGTTTCTGAAACTGCTCCCCGACCGTGGGAGATACAAAGCACTTTTGTTTTCCGCCTCTGGCATCACGCCGGTTGCCGGCAATGTCCAGCACCCCGCGTTTAGCCCAACGAATCAGAGCGCAAACGCCGCCGCGCCCTTGATAAGTCTTGCCTAAATTCGGGTCGCCCTTGCCGGGCGGCCACGAGTAAAAGGAATTTTTGAAACCTTCTTTCGTTGAAACCCGCATGGTTGCAACGTCCTCACCCTTGAACGCCGTCCACCCGTAATCCACACAGGCTGCATAAACTCGCCGCGCGTCGTGACCTGAGTCAATAAAAACGCAGGAGCTGGGAATGTTCCAAGTTTCTTGGAGTTCCCTCAAATTTGAAAACGTCAGCAGCCGATCCGCAAAGTGAATGTAGTCATCCCCCGCCGCGTTCCAACCCTGAACAATCGCCCAGAAGTGATCCTCTTGAACGTCAATAGTGAGGAAGCGCGCCTTCTCCCCTTCCCACCCCGACTCCTCCAGCTTTGGCAGGTCAACTTCTAAGGTCAAAACCTCGTTTGACCACGATTCCGCAAGCCGTTTTGTGATGAATTCCTTCCTCGGAAACTCATTTCCCCGCCGCCATTCCTCATCAGCCTTGACCCATTCGACCGCCAACTCACCCCACGAGACCTCGGAGGGGGCAAGGCACAGCGCGTTCCATTGGAATGAGATCGTTTGAGGTGACGGCCTTGGGTTGGTTGCTACAAATTCACCTTTTAAATTGAGCAAATGATGATTTTCAGGGGTGTGAAAGTAGCGTGCCAAGCAATTTTCGCACTCATACTGCGCCCCGTCCCTCAGTTTTAAGTAGTCCCATTCCCCTTCGACAAGGCAAGCCTCCTTATCCCACTTGATTCTTGCCCACTGCGGACGCGTGAGCTTGTCGCAAGCCGGACAACGCAGGTGCCAGATCCTCTGATCTCCAGCTTTGAAAGCTCGGTCAAGGTCATCACCCGCATCTCCTGCGGTTGAGCAGTTCAGGATCCGCCGATTCCAAAACCTTGTCCCCCGCTTTCGAGCTTCGTCGAGTAGTCCTGGCTTCCAGCGGTAAACCTCGTCATTCAGGATCCAGCGGACGGACTTCGATTGTAAATTATTTTCGTTTGCCCCCTGAACCAGCAAGAACCCGTTGGGCAATGAGATATAACAAGTCGCCCGCCGCGTTCGCTCCTTTGGAAAATCAATCTGCTCCACGCCGAGCTTGTCGAAAGACGGGTTCAGCCTCTCCTTTGCAAAATCCCGCGCGTCATCGTCCGTTTGCATTGTGATGAACATGGTCGAACAATCCTGCGAGATAGCCCACACCGCAGCCCCGTGGAGCACGGTAGTCTTACCGCCTTGCACGCAGCATTGGCAGGTTATCTCTCGATTCTTGTTGTCGCCAAATTCTGACAACGGCTCTTTCAGCCACGGGGTGAGATCCGCCCTGAATTTGTTTCCGTGCGGGGAACCTTTTAAAAATAAAAATTGCTCGAGCCACCGCCAGATTGGCTCACGGCTTTTGAGCTTGATGTATTTTCGCCAGCTCATTTTTAAAACTTAAACTCTTGAAACACTTCATCCGCCGCAGCCTGACACCGGAGCTGTCCCCCTTCAAAAAACAGCGGGTCACGTTCAATCAAAACGTAATTCCTCCCCGTGTTTTCACATGCAACCCCTGTTGATCCTGAACCCGAAAAAAAGTCTACGACGAGATCACCCTTGTTTGAGTAAGTTTTAATCAAATCTTCCAGCAGTCTTTCAGGTTTTTTTGTTGGGTGTTTAAAAGTCCGCTGGAGCGGGTAGTGAAAAACATTTTTTTTAGCTTTTTTGCACGAGCGGTTGAAGACAGGTTTGCCGCCCACCTTTGTGAAAATAAAAATGTCCTCGAAACACCCGACCAGATTAAGGTTGCACCCCAAGTTAAACCCAGACGACGGCTTCACCCAAACCGCCCGCTGGCTCAGCCTGAGTTTGTGAATAGCTCGCCCATAAAACGCAAGCAAATCAACAGAGGTTTTTCCGCCGCCGAAAATTACAGCACGCCCGCCAGCACGTAAAACGCGAGAGACATTTTTAAGCAGCAAACAAATGTCGATTGGGTCGTCCCACGTTACTCTATCTTTAGGTTTGCCGGTTCTGTAGTTTGCTTTGTTAAAAACCGGACTCGAAAGCCCATACGGCGGATCCGTCAAAATCAAATCAACACTCTCGCTTTTAATCTTCAGCGACTCGACCAAGTAGTCCCCGTGATAAAACTCACCCCTGTTCAGTTTCATCCCCCAGAAACTTTCACAAACACCGCATCGAAAGCCGCGATCATCTTCCTTTCAGTTTCATGAGGCGCATTGCCGGCCACATCGATCGAAAGCCAAGCGGGTATTGCGTAAACCTGCATTGTGAAAGCCGCTACGATCTCCTTTTTCATGTTCTCAAAAGTCTCCTTTGTAACAAATCCCTCACGAATCCTCTCGTTTTCATCCTCGATAGCTTGGCACTGAAGCCGAAGCCGCCTGCATTCCCAAGCGTTTTTGTCTAGCTCATCGTCGAATAGCTTTGCCTCGTTTTCGCGAAGCCAAGGCAAGAGCAAGTCGTGATGGATCCGACCACCAGCAAACCCAGGCGCACCCTGTTTTCGTGCCCAAAGAATCTGAGCTTTTGATATTCCGAAGCCGACCGCAGCAAATGCGGGGTTTTCGTAAACGGTGCCGGTCAATTCTACGCCATCTAAGGTTTTACGCTCTGGATCCTGCGGAGTTTTGTTTTCTTTCTTTTTCATTAAAAATGTCCCCCCGTTTTTATGTGGTTACGAGGGGTCGGGGAAGTGCTTAACCAGCGAAACATCACGCCGCCACAATTCCCGAAATTATTTTGCCTTCAAAACCTTTTTTGAAACTCCCCTTCTCCTGACAATCTCAGGCGGTGGGAGTGTCGGCAAATCGTTGCCCTTGCAAGGCTCGACCTCCCACGAGCCGGATCCGTAGCGAATAATCCAGCGCAGGCGTGGGTTGGTGGGGTGCGTTTTAGGCGGTTTCATGTGAATTTTGCAACGATGTCTTTTTCGGTAGGCGCATCGAATAGGGAAGGTTCTTGGGGTTTCTCACGTGTGACAAACGAACGACCAGTAGCTGGGTCATGAACAACGTGCAATAGGTGTTGATCAAGGCACAGCCGAAGCATGTTGCGCCCGCGAGTGTAGCTCACCCAATGCGTCAGACCCACCACATCCGCAAGTTTGATTTTTCCTTTTAGGGGAACTTTTTCCAGCAACTCCAAAGCACCAGGGGGAAGTGGTTTCATTTTTTCAAATTAAAAAGGTCGGACTCAGGAGGTTTTTCCCGCGTCACATAGGCGTCATCGTTTTCAGTGTGCTCGACAAAGTAAAGCAAACCAGCCTCAACGCAAACCATCAGAGCTTTGCCATCACGGCTTTTTGTGCTCCGAAGCATTTTCCCGAGCGAGGAATCCACCTTGATTTTTCCAGTCAAAGGCACCCTCGCCAAAAACTCCCAAACATCAGGTCGGAGGTGCCGCAAACTCGCTGTTTTCATCGTTTTCACTAGTAAAACCGGTTTTTTTTATATTATACAAGGAAGGAGGAAAATATCCTTGGGACACC
>Ga0334722_10001772_pt1 | contig 25891 bp, 50 predicted proteins | sample C3_bottom_MG_FD_207210 | JGI IMG/M metagenome (GOLD analysis project Ga0334722, IMG submission 207210) | Sediment microbial communities from Yellowstone Lake, YNP, Wyoming, USA - C3_bottom | ecosystem: Environmental > Aquatic > Freshwater > Lake > Sediment | place: USA: Wyoming | collected... | reverse complement strand
CCTGCCATCGCGTCGCCGAGCTGCGCCAGCGTTTCGCGATGCCGGGCGCGCAGCCGGATCTCACTTGGCACAAGCTGCCCGGCGGCATGCTCGAGTATCACGTGCGCGCCCGCCACGCCAACGGCACCATCGAGGATCCCTCGAAGCTCCTCGGCATGAACGCCGCCGATGGGTTGCCGGTGCCGCAGCTCGCCAGAGCGCGGGCGATCGCGTCGGGCCGGGTCGGGCGGCTCTTGCCGTTCCGGGATCGCTACGCCGGCTTTGGTCCCTCCGTCAACCGCATGGTCCGGAGGTTCGCCTGATGCCGCTCCTGCTCGGACTGCTCGCGCTCGGCGTCCTCGCCATGGTCGCCGCCACCTCGGGCCGGCGGGCGCCGGTGCAGATCGGCATCGGCCGGCTGTCGAGCGCCGACTGGGCCGACGTCGAGGCCGTGTGCCGGGAAGCCCTCACCGGCCGCCCCACGATCCAGGCGCCCACCGTGCCGTTGGCGGATCCGCTGGCGCGCTCGCCGCTGCCCGAGACGGATGCCGCCGGCTGGGCGCGATTCGCGCACGCGCTCCGCACTGGCGAGCCGAGCACCATCACGCCCGACGGCCGGCTCGGCATGTGGGCGCTCTCACCGCGCCGTCTCGGCGAGCTGGGCATCATGGACAACGTGCGCCAGGTCGCCGGCCCGGGTGGGCGCAAGCTGTGGGCGGGCGAGTTTCGCGCGCCGTGGACGTCGGCCGCGTGGCTCGCCGACGCGCGGGCGCAGCTCGCCGCGCTCGCCGTCGAGGCCGCCCATCACCGCAAGGCCATCCTCGCCGACGCCGAGCTCCGTGCTCACCTCGGCGCCCCGCTGGCCGGTGAAACGGCGCCCGTCACTCTCTCGGGCATGCTCGCGATCGCGCACGTCGCCGGCATCTCCGGCCTCAAGTCGTGGCTCGCCGAACCGGGCGACCGTCAGAAGTTCACCCGCACCACGGCGCTCTTTCGTCGCGCCACCGGAGCATTCTGATGGCGATCGATCTCGGCAACCATGACGTGTATAGCCACGTGGTCATCCGCGGCGACACCATCGGCGTCGCCGTGCTCACCCGGTTCGGCTGGCAGTGGGTGCTGACCGGCCGCATGACCGAGCAGGCCGACGGCCAGCTCTGCGTGACCATCCGCCACGAACAGAGCGGCCGGATCGTCACCAAGTGCATCAGCCGTGCGCAACTCGACGCCGGCCTCAAGGCCGCTCGCCGGTTGCCGCCCGCCCAGATCACGAGGAGCGTGTAAGATGCCCGACGCGTTTTGGACCGCCCAGAATTCCCCCATGACGATCAAGGGCCCTCAGTACGAGATCGGCGCGGCGCCGCATCCCAGCGAGGACGACGAGCGCCCGGCGGTGCTGTCGGGCATGGCGCCGCTGCCGTTCACGGTCAGGTGCTACGGCGACGCCAAGCGCGACGCACTGTGCGCCGACCTTCGCGCCGCCAACGGCTGGCATCACACCGTGTGCGTGCCGCTCGCGCCGCTCCGCCGCGCCGTCGCCCAGTACCTCACGCAAGCGCAAGGGCCGGGCCCGGCGGCGACGAGCTCGGGTTGGTTGCACTCGCTGGCGCGGGCGGTGAACCCGCTGGCCCACAAGGCGGCGCTCAAGGCCCTCGCCCGCCACGTCGAGGCGATCGCGGAACATCCGCTGTTCAAAAAGGGCATGGCCGCCGCCGGAACGCTGTTCCCGCCGCTCGGCGTGTCTTACGGCGCGGTCAGGGCCGGCACCGAGCTGATCGCCAAGGTGCGCGCGGGTGATCCGGAAGCGCGCGGCAAGCTCACCGCCATCGCCAAGCTCGCCGCCGCGGGACACCCGGCCGCGCTCGACACCACCGCGCTTCTCCGCAACCTGCTCGGCATCCAGGCCCACGCCGCCGCCGAGGGCGGAGGCGTCGCGGGGGCGCCGTGGTACTCGACGCCGTGGCAGGGCGTGCGCCCGCAGCCGACGCGCTACCTGTACTGGCAGGGGTTGAACCCCAGGAAAAAGATCGGCCTCGGCGATATGCTCAACTTCTTCCGGACGCGGTAAGGAACCGAGATGCCGAGGGACGACGAGGATCGTGGATCGCGCGCCGAGTGGTGGGGGCGAAACGATCCCATGTGGCAGGGCCGGAGCCCATCCTCGCTCGGCCCCATCGACGAGATGGAGCGCATGCGTGCTCTCAATGAAGCCGTGCGCAGGGGCGCGCAAGGGCGCGGCCACGCCGATCCGGCCGCCGGCCCCGGCGGCGCCGCTGTGCGTCGCTTTCTCGACGGCGGCGCCATCGGCGGGATGGCCGACGTCGCGCTCGACGCCATCGGGCCCACCGTCGTCAACCTGAACGGTCCCGATGGGCAAGCCGCGATGATCAACGTGGCACTCGGCTTCGGCGATGTGCCCTTTGAGACGGAGAATCTCGTCGGTGTGCCGGTGGGAACCGGCTCATTTGCGCTGGTCGAATGGGGCGTGCAATCGTTCGTGACTGCCGCTGAGGTCGATTTCGGGCGCGGCTGCGCGTTCTCCGTCGCCGCCTCGTTCCTGCGCGTGACGGTGAGCCGGCGCGGTACCAAGCTCGGCCTCACCTCGGTGCGGATCGGCGCCTTCGCGAGCTATCTGCCCATGAGCGGGCCCAGGCCGACGCGCACGCGGACATTCACCGTCGGCAACGGCGCCCCCATCGCGCCCGGCGCCACCGTGACCATGGCACTGCCCAAGTACGCGGTCGACGTCCAGGTGGTGCGGTTTCCCGCGCTCAACATCGTGCGGCTCGACTGGGCGAGCGTGCCCGGCGGGTTCGTGGGCCAGAACCGCGACGCCGCCAACGTGCAGAACCGCTACATCGCGCCCAATCTCGCGAACGCGCTCTCCATCACCAACGAAGGCGCCGTCGACATCACGAGCATGTCGGTGGTGTTCGGGCTCTCGCTCGGTGGAGCGGGGGGCTAGATGCCGGTCGAGCTGAGAAGCAATCCCGCCCCCGCTGAAACCGGCGTGGTGGTGCGCGTCGCCGGCCAGGTGGTGCTGTCTTCGTTCGCCACCGCCGGGCCCGGCCCCATGTGGGGCTGGGGCGGCTTCTACTTTGGGCCCGGGTTCGGCGCCGCCGTCGATATCCTTGGCCTGTCGAACATCGTGCTCGCTTCGCAAGTGTGGGTCTACCGGCTCACCATCTGGACGATCTTTTTCGGCAACGCCGACGCTGGCGCCGCCGTGCCGCCGTTCGTGCAGCTCGGGCCCACCACCGCGCCGCTCGGCGGCGGTGCCGCCATCGTCCCCTTTCCGCTGGAGTCGGCGTTCGGGGCGAGCCCGGTGGATATCCGGTTCGGGCCGGCGGCGGCGGTGATCGATCCGGGCATCGGCTACGCGGCCTTCGATCACGGCGAGGCGTCGAGCGTGCTCACCCCGACCAACTCCTTTGCGCTGGCGCCGGTGGCCGAGAAAAACATCATCATGCCGGAAGCGCCCCGGCTGTTCCTGCCCGGTGAAGGCTTCGTGCTCACCGATCTATTCGGCGCCACCGCCGAATACAACCTCGGCCTCTACATGGAGTGGGGCGTCCAGTGACCAAGGAACAGCTCGAGACGATCCGAAAAGGCGCCATGGCTCGCGCCGTCCGCAAGGAGTCGGACGAGGAAAAGGTCACGCGTGAGGCGCGCGAGGCGCCCGAGATCTGGGCGCGGCTGAGGGCCAATGGCGAGGCGATGCGCGGCGAGCGGGCGGCGGCGGTGCGCGCCGCTCGGGCAGCGGCGGCGCCCGCCGATCCGGCCGCGACCGTCGCCGCGCTCGCGGCAGCCTTCCCCGAAGTCGCCAAGGCGGGCAAGCCATGATGGCGAACTACCGGCACCAGCGCGTGAGGAGCGCCAAGGGGTGCGACCCGCGCTCCTATCGTACCGTCGTCGTCGGCAAGCACCGCGTGATCGTCTGCTGCCCGCGTGGCGCGTGGGATCCGGCGCACCAGATCTGTAGGGTGGGCACTGTGGCCACGAGCGTGCTCCATCCGCGCCAGGAGCGACCGTGACCACGGGCCTCTACGCGGCGGGCATCGGCGCGGGCGCGGTGGGCAGCTCGGGCGCGGCCGACCCGTTTGCCGGCTGGATCTGGCCGGTGCCCATCCACCCGGACGGCCGGCGCCCGAAGATCAGCCAGGGCTACGACGCCGCCCCCGACGTCTCCGGCCGCTTCTCCGCGCGGCATGCCGGCGTCGACATCATGTACCCGCGCCGGCCCGAGGAGCCGATCGGTTTGCCCTACGGCACGCGCGGCCATTTCATGCCCGACGGGATCCCCGCCCTCGCCGCCGGCCCCGGCAAGGTCTACTCCTCGAAGATGAGTAGCCTCGGCTGGTCGGTGGTGATCGACCATGGCCAGTGGGCGACGTTCTACCAGCACATGCGCGGGCCGCTGGTGCAAAAGGGGCAGCTCGTGGTCGCCGGCACGCCGCTCGCCGAGGTCCACCACAGCCCGGCCGGCTACGGGCTCAAGCATCTCCACTTCGAGCTGTGGCACGGCGCGTCGACGCGGCACGTCGATCCGGCGCCGTTCATGCTGGGCGGCCACGGCGGCACGCCGTGGCGGATGGTGGGCTTCAAGGTGAAGGAGGGCGGCGGTTTCAGCGTCGGCGGTTTTTGACAGCAGCCCTCGGCCTCGGCGTGGTGGTTGCCGTGGCGTCCGGGGGCCGGCGGAGGTAGCGTAGAGACGTGGGCAGCTTGTACGCGATGGGGCTCGGGCTCGGAGCGGCGGCACTCGGCGCCAGGACGCCGCACGCCTACGCGCTCGGCGCCGCGCCCGCGCCGGCCTCGCGCGCGTTCGATCCGCTGTTCCGCCAGGCCGGCGACGCCGGCATCCCGCCCGAGTTTCTCCGCGCGCTCGGCCAGGCCGAGAGCGCCATGAACCCGCTCGCCGGCAATGGCGGGCTGTTCCAAATCCAGCCGGCCGCGCTCGCCGACTGGAATCAGCGACACGGCCTCGCCGGCAATCTCGCCGACCCGGCGGTCAACACCGCGATCGCCGTCGAGCTGCTCGGCCACATCGTCGGGACGTACCGGGGCCATCCCTCGATCGGGGCGCCCGACTGGAACGACCGCCGCTATGTCGAGCTGGTGATCGCCGGCTGGAACGCCGGTTACTCGAACGCGGCCGGCGTCGGCTACGTCGCCGGCAAGCTCGACGCGGCCGGCGGCGGCCGACTCGATGCCGACGCCGTGTATCTGACGGCGGGCCATTCGGGCGACGCGCAGATCTCGCGCCACCTCGCCAACCCCGCCAAGCGGGCGTATTGGCGGCGCGTCGCCGATGCCTACTTCGCCGAACGGGCGCGGCCGGCGGCGCCGGCGCCGGTGGCGACGCGGACCCCACGGGCGCCCACGAGCTACGGCGACGGCCCCGGGCCCGCCCTCGTCGCGCTGACCGGCTCGGGCATCCTGCTCGCCGCCATCGCCACCGGCCGCAAGCGGCCCCGGAGAGCGGCATGAGTTACTTCAAGGGCTACATCGCCAACCTCGCCGCGTTGAGCTACGTCGAGGAAGTGAAGCTCTATCGGCACGTAGGCGGCGAAGGCCGGCGGCTCGCCACGCTCCATCGGTTCAACGGGCCGGCGATCGCAGTGAGCGCCGGTCAGGTGACAAAGATCATCGACGGGAAGGGCAAGCTCAAGATCACGCCGCAGATGATCCAGCTCGGCGCCATCTGGGGACGGAGGTAGGCATGTCGCTGTACGCGCTCGGGCTCGGGCACCACGCCGGCCAGATCACCGTGAGGCCGGGCATCGGCGCGACGCCGGGCGCGGTGCCGTGGCGCCGGCTGCCCGTCGTGCTCCGCCTCGTCGATACGCTGGCCGAGGTGCTCGACTACGCGGCCGGCGGCTTCCACGTCGCCGAGCTGCGCGGCGCGGCCGGCGGCGCCAGCGATCCGGCGGTCGCGTGGGGACACGCGGTGCTGACCGCTCGTCATCCGGTGCCGCTCGCGCATCCGCTCGGTCGCGCCGATCTCGGGGCGCTGTGGCAGGCGGCGCGGGAGAAATACCTCGCCGTCTACCAGGCCGCCGCTGCCGCCAAGCGGTTCGCTCCCGCTCTCGTCGTCCTCTTGCGCGAGGCGAACGCCGCCGCCGACGCCGCCTATGGTGGCGAAGGTGTCGAGCCGCCGCGTGACCCGCACACCGGCGAGACGAGCGCGCCCGCCACCACCGAGAAGCTTCCACCGCTCGCCGCCGAGAGCGAAGGCGGCGGCCTCGGCACAGCGGGTGGCCTCATGCTCGGCGCCGGCGCGCTCGTTGGTATCGGCGTGATCGCGGCCAGCGGGCGGAGGCGTCGCCACTGACGATGGCGAAGCGGCGCACAGAGTTGCACGACGTGGCCCGCATGGTGTGGCTGGGCGGCGATCTGCTCGGCTATACGCGCCAAACCGCCGACGGATATATCGCCTTCAACGCCCGTGGAAAGCGGATGCCCGGTCGGTTCTACACGCGCGTCGACGCGATCGGCCACCTGCGCGCCTTGGGCGAAGGGAAGCGCTGGCCATGACCCTCAGCCATCCGGGCCGGCCCTATCGCCGGATCAAGCGCAAGCCGAAAGTCGGCACAACCTATGTAACCGTCGAGGGCTGGATCACGGTTGAGGCGGTGTCGGGCAACACGGTGATCGTCCGGAGGCACGGCATGGGTTTGTACACGTGGACGCTCGGCGAGTTTCAGCGGATGGCGATGTGAGCGACTTCTACTCGATGGGAGCATCGGCCTCACCGCGTGGCGCCAATCGTCGCGGCGGGCGGGCCAACGTCGGGCGCCTGGTGTGGACGCCTTCCGCCGTCGCCGCCGAAGCGAACCGCGTCGGGGCCGAGATGTACGCCTTCCACGGCGACATGACGGCTTGGATCGCCCTTCAGAAAGAAACTGTGGAGCGCAACAATGCCGCCGTCGCCACACTGGCCGACACCATCAAGCGGCTCGAGCAGGGCGGCACCGAGGCCACCGAGGAGCGCGCCCGCTGGCAGCGGCTCGCCTCCGATAACGAGCACTTCACGCAAGGCGTCAACAACTTCTATCTGGCGTGGGCGCAGTTCTACGGGGCCTGGCGCGCGTTTTTCCGCGACTTCGATACCCGGTGGGGATCGAACGTCGAGCCGATCCACGACTTCGAGAATCGGCTGATCGAGTGGCGCCAGATCTTCGAGCGGAGCACGGGCCGCACCGCCACCGGCCCCGCTCCGACGGCGCACGCGAGCGAGGGATGGAGCTGGACGCCGGTTTACATCGTCGGCGGCATCATCGGCGCGATCTTCATTCTGCCCGCGCTGTTCAACATGTTGAGTACCCGCCGGGCCACCGCTGCCGCGCTGGCGCCCGCCGCCGCGCCCGCGCCGGTGATCGTGATGGCCGAGCACGCGGCCGAGCGCGAGCACGAGCGGAGGGCGGCCTGATGCCCTACGTGATGCTCAAGAAAAACGGCAAGCGGAGCAAACGCAAGTGACGCAAGCCCTCGCCAGCGCTGATCCCAGCCGCGAGCGCGTGCGCCGCTGGCTCCTGCGCGCCTTCGAGATGGGCGAACGGCGTGCGGAGCCGGTGGCGCACCTCGTGATCAAGCACGTCACCAGGGCCGGCGGCGGCGGGCGCGCGGTCGGCGAGCTGGCCCGGATCGATGTGCTCTCGAAGGCCGAGCGTGAGGCCGCCTCGTCGTGGTTCCCGGCCACATGGGACGAGCTGGATGTGGTGGTGCGCGACGATGCCGCCGGCATCGGCAAGAGCTGCACGTATCGGATCTACGCCGTCTCGGCGTCGGGCGTGTCGCTGTCGCGGACGCACCTCAAGATCGACGGGCGCGAATCCGAGCCAGGCGAACAGATCGATCGGCCCTACGGCTCCGACCCCGACGCCGACGACGCCATGCTCGAGGCCGAGCCGGCGAACGTGGTCGGCCTCGTCGCCGCCAGCCAGCGTCACACCGAGGCAGCCTACCGCGCGATGGGCGTGATGATGCAGGGCACGCTCGACGTGCTGACCAAGGAGCTTGCTGACAGCAAGCTCGAATGCCGCCAGCTCCGCGAGGAACGCCGCAAGGATTGGGGGCTTCTGGAGGACGCACTCTCGAAACGGCATGAGCGCGAACTGCTCTCCGACAAGGCGAAGTTTTCTCAGAAGATGATCGGCGACGCCTACGAGCAGATCAAGGTGCTGGCGCCCATCGTCGCCAACCGGATCGCGGGCCGTAGGCTCGTCGGCGAGCCGCTGTCGGGCCCGATGGCCATCCTCAAGGCGTTCGCCGAGTCGCTCGAGCAACATCAGATCCAGGGCATTCTGTCCGCGCTGTCGCCGGCACAGGCGATCGCGGTGCTGGAGCTGCTCAAGACGTTCGCCGGGCCGCCGGGCAGCGGCCCACCCGCCGCGCCCGCGAACGGCGCCGGCACCACCACTCAAACGAGTGGCGGAGGTGCAGCGTGAGCCAGGTCATTGCGGGCGGCGCGGGCGAGGTCATCATCACCGATCCGCCCTCGGCCGAGTCGCGCAAGGTGTCGGCGAACACGACGATCGAGATCGGCCAGGAGCCGGGCGCGCAGCCGCCGCCGCCACCGCCCGGCCTCACCGGCGCCGGCGCCGCCAACCAGCTCGCCGTATTCGGAGCGCCCACCGTGCTCGGCTCGTCGGCCGCACTCGCCCGCGATCCGGTCACGGGCCAGGTGATCGTCAACGGTGCGGTGGTGCCGGTGCCGCATCCGCTCGCGGGCATCCCGGACGCCGACACGCTGATCCTCTGGAAGCTCGACGAGGTGGCCGGCTCGATCGTGTTCGCCAACTCCGCCGCCGTGAACCCCGGCCAGGTGCTCAACCTTGTGGCCGGCGGCAGCGGTAGCCCAGCCGTCGGCGTGCCGATGCCATGGGGCAGCCGCGCCGTGCGCGGGCGCGGCATCAACAATCAGAGTTTTGGTTACCTCGAGTCAGCACTCGTGGCGCCGGAGCCGGTTTTCCCGATCACGATCGACATGTGGATCCTGCCGACGACGACGGCCTTTATCACCCGGATCCTCAACAAGCAGGGCGGCGGCACCCTCGTGTTCGATTTCTTCATGGCGGCGCGCGGACCCCTGAACAATGCCGACATCGCCTTCAACCTCGCCAACGGTGGCGGGTTTTCGAGCGTCAGCTCCGGGTTCCCCGCCGCCAGCTTCCCGCGTGGCGGCGCCGATCCCTGGATCCCGATGCACATCGGCATCACCTACGACGGCGTCGACCTGCTGCTCTACGTCAACGGCATCCTGGTGAGCCAGGCGGCCGGGCTCGGCGCTATCGACTACGGTGCATTTGGCACGCGCACATGGGCAGTGCTGGGCGACGGCACCGCCAACGCAAACAACAATTTCCCGGGCGCGCAGTGGTGGATCCACTTCTCGAAGATCGCGCGGCCGGCGTCGTACTTCGAGGCGGTCTATGCGGCCGGCATGGGCTGGGCGGCCTGATGCGGATCTGGTAGGCTCCGAGAGCGCAAACGAAAGGATCACACATGACGGCACCCGATTTCACCGACGCTGTTGCCTTCGCCCGGGTCACCGGCGCCACCGGCGCCAACCTGACCGCGAAGGATTGCACCACCTCGCGCGCGGGGGCGGGCCTGTACGACATCACGCTCGGCGAGGCGTGCCCGGCGCTCGGCTGCGCGATCCAGGTCACGCCCGAGACGGCGGCGCGCATGGCGCGCATCACCCACACCTCCGACACCGTGAAGCGGGTGAGCACCTACAACGCCGCCGGCGCCGCCGCTGACGCCGACTTCACCGTGGTGGTCAAGAAGATTCTCGCCAGCCCGGCCGGCGGCTACTAGCCGACACGATCGACGAGAAACGACGGGACGACGGACGCAACAAAAGGAGATCGATCATGACGGTTCCCGCACTCACGAACGCCTGGGCTTTCCTCCGCAACGTGGCCGGCGTTGCCGTGGCCGCCAAGGGCGCCACGCTCACCGTGACCGGCGTGGGCGATTACACGCTCAACCTCAACCAGGCCGCCGATTCGCTGGAGACGGCGATCACCGTGACGCCGGAGTCGGCGGGCCGCATGGTCCGGATCGTCCACACCTCCGACACGGCAAAGCAGATCCTCACCTACGATGATGCCGGCGTCGCGGCTGACAGCGACTTCACCGCCCTCGTCGAGCGCATCCTCGGCAGCGCCACCGGCGGCTACTAAGCTGATGCCGTGGGGCCTCATTCTCGGAGCGGCCTGGAAGCTAGCGCTCCTCGCCGTGCCGGCGGCGATCGAACACTACCGGCGCTCGTCGGGCAAATCGCGCGAGGCCGCGATCCTGCTCGATCTGGTCGAGCGAGCGTGGCAAGGCGTCGAGGGCTGGCGGTTGTCGCGCTCGCCCGCCGAGCCGGCGCTCACCGCCCCTCAGATGGAGGACGCGGCGCTCAACCACATCAACGCCTGGCGCAAGACACGCCGACAAGCGCCGCTCGCCGGCGCCGAGCTCGAAGCCGCGCGCCAACTCCTCAAGCTCCGCTCGCAGGCGGATCACTACGCGCGGCATCTCGCCAACGGGGCGGCGCCCTATCCACCGAAATGAGAGCCGCCGGCAGCCGCGACGGCTCGCCCGTGTGATAGGCTCCTCCGATGCCCCCCGCCGCGATCGCCAAGTGGGCCTTTTCCGACGTCCATTTCTACATGACGGGTGCGCCCGGCGATCTGCTCGGCGTCTCCAACCTTGTGCCCGGCAGTGGGCTATGGGTGCTCCGCCTCACCGCCATCACCCCCTACATCGGAGCGCCGTCGATCTACGCCTTCACGCCGCTTCTGGCGGTGCGGCGCACCTCGGCGCCGCTCGGCGGCGGCCCGGTCGCGATCATGGTGCCGCTGCGCACCGCGTTCGGGCCCTGTCCCGCTGACGTGCGCTTCCCGCCCGCCGCCGCCGTGCCCGACCCGGGCCTGGCCGCCTGCGCGGTGCAGGGTTCGATCGCGGACACCGGCGCGCTCGTGCCCGGTGATCACTTCTCGATCTACGGCGCCGACGTGCAGGATCTCGTGACGCCCGATGCGCCCGTGGAGCTGCTGTTCGGTGAGGGGTTGCTCCTCTCCGATCTGATCGGCTCGCCAGCGTGGGGCGAGTATTCCACCACCGTCAAGATCATCTTGGGGAGCTGAACCATGCCGACCGCACGCGAGATCATCGAGGCAGCCAAGGCGAAGGCGGGCGCGGCGTGGCCGAGCGGCACACGGCCGGAGAGCATGGCGGAGGAGACGGAGCGGCTCGCCCGCGAGGCCGAGTACCGCGTCAATGCGTCGCCGGACGCGCGCGAGGCGTTCGACCAGGCGCACGACAAGGCGCACGCCAAGAAACCGAAGTAGGTCTATGCCCCAAGGGGCCGCCGGTACCTCACGCGTGCTCGTGAGCCCGGCACGTCGGAGCGGCGACGAAAAGAGCGGGGCCCCGACGTGGCCACCGCCGGGATCACGGGGGGCCGCTCACCCTCCGCGATTCTCTGGTAGGCTGGTATCCATGTCCGACCCCGTGAAGTACGACCACAACGGCCAGCAGATCCCCACGTGCCGCTCGTGTGGACGGCAGCTCCAGTACGCCACCGAGATCGCCGCCGGCTACCTGTGCGCCGAGTGCGGCCCGGGGAGCTGGGCGGATCAGCAGCGCCGCCGGGCCGCCGGCATGGCACCGCTCGACGCCACGCCGCTCGAGCTACAGCGCGGCGTGGGCGGCAACACGGTGAATCAGCAGGCGGGCCAGCACACGGCGATCGACATGCACCCGACCGGCTACGGGGTGCCGGCGGCGCCGCCCTACGCGCACTCGCCGTTTCTGGCCGGCGGCGCAGCGGCGGGCGTGCTGCCGCCCGGTGCACCAGTCCTCCCCGGCGGCCACGTCGAGATCTTCCACCCGGGCCAGCCCGGTCACGTGCCGCCACCAGGCGCCGTCACCACCACGCAGCAAGTCCAGCACGTGCCAGCGGGCGGCGTCGTGCCGCCCGTCGTCATCACGCCGGCCCCGGGCCCGGCGCCCTCGCCGCCGGTGAGCCAACTCCCTACCGTGAACATGGGCACGGGACCGGCGGCGAGCGCGGGCCCGGACGTCTCCGCCCAGCTCATGCGCGCGATCGCGTCGGACATTCACGATCACGCCGAGCTCGTCGCGCTCCTCGGGCCGCTGTCGCTGCCCGCTGACAAGGCGCCCGCCGACACGCTCCGGCGCATCCTCGCCGAGCGCCCGCCCCGCGGCGCCGAGCAAGGCGCGCTCGGCGCCAAGCCCGCGCCGACGTCGCCGAACGGCGCCGGCGCCGGCCAGGAGCCGACGTCGTGAGCCGGATCTACGTGAGCGGCAGTTGCACGGCGATCCACTCGGGCACGCCAAACAAGCCCAAGGCCGCGCCCGCGCCCATCGCCGCCGCCGCCGTGGCGGCGCTCGAGCCGAACCTCGATCCGCACGCGCTGCCGAACCCGACACCCGGCAAGCTCGATCCGCCCGAGGCGCCGGCGCCCGGCGAGCCGATCGAAACCGACGTCGACGACGACGATCTCCAGCCCTACGAGCCCTCGGCCGCCTGAGCCGTGCTCAAGCTGTCGCGGAGGACCGCCGCGACTGGTAGCGGGCGCGGGCGCGGGTGGCGGTCGCGCAGCTCCTCGAGCAGTAGCGGCCCTGCTCGGTGCCGCTCTCGAAGTACACCCCGCAGCCGCCACACTTCATGGTGGCCGGCGCCGCCCCCGCCGCCGTCTCGTCGGGCTCGGGCGGCGTGGCCAGATCGATCCAGAGTCGGCTCCGGCACGACTCGCACAACCAGATCTCGCGGCCGGTGAGCGGGTGCCGCGCGCGGCTGATCGGGCGCGGCTCGACGCAGTGGGCGCACTGCCCGAAGCTCACGCCGGCACCCGGCGGAGCGCTTCCTCGAGGCGCGACGGCAACCCGGCGCCGGGGGCCTCCGGCGACGTGTACAGCGCCCACGCGCGGCCGATGGCGCCCGAGCCCGGATACAGATCGTCGAGGGTGTCGCCGGCCGCCGCGCCGAGGAGCCGGAACATCCACTCGCAGAACGCGGCCGGCTTCATGCCGACGAGCGCATCGGGATGCGAGTGCTGGCGCCCGCCCCAGATCAGCACATCGGCGAGGCCGTCGTCGGTGGTGCAGATCCGTCGCGTACGGCCGCCCGCGACGAGCAGCGGCTCCCACGCCGAGCGCGCCGTTCGCGCGAGGCCGTTGCGCGCCCCCCGCACCCACGCCGCGATCCGCGTGCCCGGCGGGCACAGCGGCAGCACCTCGGCCAGCGCCTCCGCCGACGTCGACAGCGCCCAGCCGTCGGGGTAGCCGGCGACGAGGCGGGCCACGAGCTTTACGTGATCTACCTCGGGCGCGTCGTAGTAGCGCCCAGCGAGGCCGGGGTAAGGCGGATCCGCGTAGCCGAACCGCATGGGCCCGTCCGTCGCCGCTGCAGGCCCGCGACTGATCCGGAAGCGATGGGCGGCCTGGCGGCACGACTGGGAGCACGTGACGGCATCGCGACGTTTGCCGTCAGGCATCGGCCCCCGGCACCACGCGCACAGACGTCGCTCGTCGACGCAAGCCGGATCCGTCTCGTCGAGCAGCTTCGACACCGGCGCGGCCGGGATCTGCGCCGAGGCGCTGTTTGCCTTCGGTGGATCCGGCGCGGCCGGGATCGGCGCCGATCCGTCCGTACCTGGCGGCGGCGACGTGTCGCCGGAGGACTCCGGGTGACGGCTGGCATCGCCAGGATCTGAGGCGTCGGACGGGCCCGCAAGACGGTTGGTCATGCCCGACGGTGAGCGAGGTCTGACCGGGTTGTCAAGACCGGAAAATTGTTCAGTGATCGGGGATCTTGCGTCCGGATCCGGCTCTCGGGTACCGTGATCAAGCCCCCGAAAAGAAACGAACCGCCACGAGGGGGACTCGGGCGGTTCAAAGACCGGGAGAAGTTGGTGCGAGCAACCCCCGCCAGTCACTCAAGAGCCTACCAGAAACCCCCGGGGCCGGCAAATGAGGCCGCCCGCCGCGCCGTCGCCGCCATGGGCCTCCGGGCCCGTTCGGCCCGCTACGAGGACGTCTGGCGCATGCACCGGGCCGACGGCGCCGGCGCCGCCCACCTGTCCCGGATCGCCCGCGCCGTCCTCGCCGTGATCGTCGCCGTGCACGAGGCCGACGCCCGCCGGCCTGGCGGCGGCCGGTTCGGCGGCGCCGAGCTGTCGGCGGAGGAGCTGGGCCGCCTCGTCGGCGCCACCGGCCGCCACGTGCGCCGCGGCACCCGCGAGCTCGTCGACGAGCACCTGATCGTGAAGGTCCCCCAGTACACCGATGGCGACTGGACGAGCGAGCGCGACGGCAAGCGCTGGAGCCGAAAGCGGGTCCGCAACGTCTACCTGACCGCGCCCCAGCCCTCCGGATCGCCGCCAGCGCCGCCCGAGGCCGGCGGAGGCGGGCCGATCGGGTGTGATCAAGCTGTGGAGAACGCTGTGATCAACCTGAGCGAAAGATCCGGATGTCCGAGCAACGTAGCTTCCGGAAGTACTTGTACTTTTCTAAAGAGTGATCTTAGCAGTAGCGATCTAGAGCGGGGAAGGAACGCCAGCGGCTGCGCCGCCGGCGAGCGGCCGGCAACGCCGGCCGATCCGGTCGCCGTACCGGCTCCCTCACGTGCTCACCACCTGCACAACCGTCGCACCTCGAGGCGCCGACACCGCTCGGCGTTCCGGAGGTCAGTCGGGGGAAGGTGTGCGATTCCATGTCCGGCGTCGACGACGAGCACGTGCAACTCCTCTTGGCGCGGCTCGCTCGTCTCCAAGCCACGAAAGAGGCGGCGGCGGCCGGCGAGAAGCCTTCCCGCTTCCTGATGCGCTTCCGGCGCCTGTGGGATGAATTCGATGCGGCGCTACGATCGGGGGCGGCGCCCGCCGCCGTTCCGGCGCCGGCGCAGCTCGTCGAGGCGCTCGGTGAGGTCGAGCACGCGCGGCGGTTGCGACGTCCGCGCCCGCCGCCGAGGCCACCGGATCCCGAACGCCCGCGCGAGGGCGGCGAGCGCCCACACGACGACGGCGGCGCCAGCGAGGACGAGCGCGATCCGCTCGCCGACCGAAAGGGGCACGGCCATGACTAGCGCCGCCGCTTGTGGGGCCGGGGGGGCGCCGTGCGCGGGCGCGGGTTGTCCTCGTCGAGCCGGCGCAGCTCGGCGCGGAGGTCGCTCGGCCGCACGTATTTGTCAGCCGTCTCCAGCTTCGCCCAGCCGAACACCTGGCGAAGTGCGAACGGCGAGATCCCCTGCTCGCCCAGCTCCGTTGCCCTCGTGTGCCGGAGCTGGTGAGGCACCGCCACCACGTCGGCACGGGCGCACAGGAGCCGCCAGGCGCGCAGGGCGGCCGAGTAGGACCACGGGCGCGACGAGCCGCCCTCGGCGCCGGCGGCGAGGAGCGAGCGATCTGACTGCTGATCGCGGGCCGACTGCCGCCGCAGAATCGCCAAAAGCTCGCCGGGCATGAGCGGCACGAACCGATCGGCGCGGCCCTTGGTCGTCCGCAGCCGCAAGCCTTCCCGGCCGGCATCGAGCACGACGTCACGCCACCTGAGCGCCAGCGCTTCCCCGATGCGGATCCCCGTCTCGCGCAGAAGCAGGTAGAGGAAGCGGGTGCGCCAGTGGATGGCCCGGCCGCCGCCGCGCGCCTTGGAGGCGGCGTCGAGCCGGCCCACCTGGGCGCGGTCGAGCGGCCTCGGCGCGGCGGCGTCGAGCTTGACTCGCACCGAATCGCCCAGCGCCAGGCGCTCGGTGCGGCCCGTCTCGACACACCACTTGTCGAAGGAGCGGGCGGCGTTGAGGTAGAGGGAGCGCGTCGCCGGCTTGAGCGCCGCCAGCGCAACGAGGAGCGCGCCGGCGTCGTGGCCGGCGGTGAGCTCGGGCGTGATGCGGGCGAGCGCCTTGCCGTAGGTCGACAGCGTCCGGGGCCGGTACTCACGCGCCTGAAGGTCAGCGAGCCAGTCGCCGATCCAGCGGGCGAGGCCGCGATCGCCAGTGGAAGCAAAAGGGGAGGGCAAGCGCCGCCGGGCGCGGATCCGGGAAGCGCCCTTCCCGACGGGGCGGCGGCGGCGGTGGGCGCCAGGCGACGGACTAAGGGCTCTTTGCTTCATGTCTTCGCTCCTCTTCCCGTGCAGCAGGTGTAATCCGGCGATCCCGGCGGATGGTGCTTGTCCAACTCGCCGGCAGGAGCAGGCTCGTCCCACGTGTACGCTCTGGGCGTGCAGATCCGGCAGAGACGATGCCATCGCCACTTTTCGTGGTCGTGTAGACAATGACCACAAGCGCACGCCACGCAGTCGCACCTTCGGATGCAGACACCGCAACATTTCACGTCTCCGCTCCGTTCGCACCGACGGGCAGCGCCTCGGCGCGGGCGCGGAGGGCGGCGGCGTGCGCCGGATCGCGCTCGGTCCATCCCGCGGCGGCGGCCGAGGAGCCGGCCCCACTCGAAAGTAACCAGGGCCTCGGCAGTCCCCGGCCGTTGCCAGCGCTCCTCAAATGTCCCCATCCACACGAACCGCTCCAGTTGCGTCATGAGCGCACCTCGCGAAAGGCCAGCCATCCACAGCGCTCGCAGTGGCCGAGGCGCAGCCGGTCGCCGGGCCAGAGCGGCGGCGGTGGGCAGAACCGCCCGCAGCATCCACAACGCCACCGACAGGAAGGCATCACTAGCCGCCGGCCTCGTGTTCGTCGGGCGCCTTGCAAGCAGGGCAGTCCGAGGGCTCGTACACGTCGCAGAGATGTGAACCGCGATGGCCCTTCGGTTGCGCGCACCGTGATGCACACCAGCGGCACGGATCGGGACAGACCACGGTAGCGAGAGCGGCCTGCACAGCGTGAGCGTAGCCGAGCGCCGTCTCGCGCAGCTTCTCGCGGCTACGCGGCGTCGAGCGGCGGCTGTGGATACGGGCACGCTCGACGAGAGCATTCCACGCCCGGCGCACCTCGTCGAACACCTCGGCCGGCGGCCCCACGGCGAGGAGCGCGATCTCCTTGCGCGTCACTTGCGCCCCGTGAGCGCGCGGAGCGCCAGGTCGGCCACATCCCAGCCGGTGATCCCGCGCGTGAGGAGCCGAGGGATCTCGACGATGCCCACGTCGACGGCCAGGCGACGCGCGCAATCGAGGCACAGGCGAAACGGCTCCTTGCTGGGATTCGTGCCGCAGAAAGAAAGCTCGGCCCACGTCTCGCCGAGGCCGCCCGAGCAGGCCGAGCACAGCGGGCGCGGCTTCATGGTGCGCTCCGCTGACGTTCGATGAGCATCGCGTCGGCCATCGCGTAGGCAGTGCGGGCGATCTTGGGGCCGTCGCCGATCTCGCGCCCGCACACCACCGAGCCCACCAGGAACCCCATCATCGCGAAGGCGGCGAGCCCGTCGCGGAGATCGAGCAGATCGCCCATCTCGAGCGGCGGCTTGGCCCCGCGTCCGACTCGTTCCTTGGCCTCGTTCGCCGCGTCGGCCAGCTCCTTCGCCGTCATGGCTGGGCGCTCTCGTCGCCGCCAGCCTCGATCGCCATCTTCCGCGCGCAGGCGAGACACATGCCGGGCTCGTCGCCGCCGCCGGCAAGGTTGGCGGAGGCGAAGTCGATCGCGATCTCCTTGCCTACCAGCGTGCCGAGGAGCTGGAGCTGCACCATCACCGATTGGCGCCACTTGTCCTCACCGAGCGCCTCCATGCGCTTGCGCGTGAGGCTTTCGAGGTAGCCTTGCACCGCCTCGTGAAGCCACGGGATGGCGCCGGCGCTGTGCTCGCGCTGGCGGATCCAGTCGGCGCACTCCTTCGCCACCTCGGCTTGACCGGCGGCGATGCGGGCCGCGTGCTCGGCCATCCACAGCGGGCGGTGGCCCTTGTTGAACACCCACGCGCGCAGCGTGACGCCAGCGATGTACACGAACAGCTCCGCCACCACGAGGGACAGGAACACGGCGAGAAACAGGTTCATGAGGGAAGCTCCTCGGGCGGCGCCTCGAAGCGCACCAGCCCACTGGCAAGGGTGGCGACGACGCGCCAGCCGGCGCGCAGGAAACAGCGGCCCGGATCGCGCTTGTGGCGCACCCGGGCCGGATCAACTTCGGTGGTGAGCGGCGCGTCGGGCAGGGCGCCGTAGTGGTGACGCCAATAGCGATAGGTGCGGGCGGTGGCCGCCCGCACCATGTCGGACGACAGGAGCGAGGACTCGTTGCGGAAGATGGTGCAGCGCCAGCGGAGAGCGCCCGCTGGGTCGAGGTTCTCCACCACGCCCCACACCGCATCGCCGATCGGCGTCATCAGCACGAGCGTGCGCCCGGGCGGCAGGAAGTCTTTAGCACCCGGGGTCTGCCGTGAGTAGTGGCGATCGGCGAGGGCGCGGCCCGCCGGGTGATCGCGATCTACCTGGAACCACATCAGCGCTTGCCCTCGTCATCCGTCGCGGGGGACGTCGGCCGCGACGGCTGGGCGTGGGCCAGCATCTTGCGCACGGTGCGCCCGGCCGCCGCATAGGCGAGCTCGGCGCGCTCGCGGCACGTGGCCGAGCAGTACGTCTCACCGTGCGACGGGGAGCCACACCACAAGCACGTGCGCCGCTTAGTCGTCATCATCCTGATCATGGTGGGCGGGCAAGAGATCGATGATCTTGGGGAGCCGCTCACGGACGGCGCCGGCGAGCTTGGCGCGGGCCGCCGCCGCCGCGTCGCGGGTGCGGTGGCGCTCCTCGGCGTAGTCGAGAGCCGCCGCCTCGAGCGCCTTCCAACCGGCGAGGCTGTTGACGTCCTCGCCGTATTCGCGCGCGGTGGCCCGGAGCGACACCTCGGCCAGTTCGAGCGCAGTGAGGCCACGACGGGGCATCAGCGCACCGCCTCGGGCTTTGCGTGACGATCGCTGGCGGCCATCAGACCGGGCGGACGCCCGGAAGCCACAGCACGCGGAGCGCGGCAGCGAAAGGAGCGCAGGTTCTCTTTCGACCACAAGGGCAGTGTCGAATCGATCGAGTCGGCGCCGATGCCGATCGCCCACGTCACCCGCTTGGCGGTGCCGACCCGGCCCACGTGAACCGGGCGGGCGAGGCTGTGGCCAAGCTCAACCCATGTGCCGCCAGTGGCGAGCTTCCATGGCAGCGTACCGCCGACGAACAGCCCATCAAACTGCGCGATCACGGCGGCGACGGCGGAAGGCGGCATCCCGTCCTGAACGGCGAGATAGAGCGGGCAGGCCACGCGGGCGCGCAGCTCGGGCAGCCAGCGCATCGAGGCTTGAAGCGACGCCATGCCCTCGGCGACGAGATCGGGCACCACGAGGAAGTCGGGCGCCTCGGCGGGCGCGAGCGCGGCGATGGTGGCGACGTCGGCGCGGAACGCCTCGGCGTCAAACAGCGTGCCCGCCTTCCAATCGCCGTAGGCGCCGTTATCGAACGCCCACGGCCGGCGGCGCGGCGGCATCTCGCCGCGCGCCGCCATCTCACCGAACCCCCGCGCGGTGAGATCCGCGATCAACTTGCGCGAGCGGGTCTGACCCACGTACACCATCATGGGCGCCCCATCCCGCGCGAGGCGTCTTTCGTGATCTTGAGCTTGGAGGTGGCGAGTCGGGCCTTCAGCTCTGCGTAGGCCAACTCCAGCCGCGCCCGCGCCGCCGCCCGCGACAGCGGCTCCGAGCGGATCGTCTCGCGCGGCTTGCCCTCGGGCCCGGCACCGGGGTACGCAAGCTCCATCACGACGCGGTAGGTGGCGGTGGCCATTACGCCCTCCTGACGGCGGCGAGGATCGCATAGATGCGATCGCGGTCGGTCGCGTTGCAGCCGCCCGGGTCAGCGAGGGCGATCAACCACGCCGCGAGCAGGAGCGCCTCGTCGCGGGTGTAGGCAACGTGCGGGTTGCCGATCGTCACGGTGCCGTGGCCATTCACGCCCACCATGAACTTGTTGAACGGATCGATCGCGCCTTCCGGCGATGGCTCGACGTCGCGGGCCGGGATCGCCGCCTGCTCGGCGCCGGCGCGGTCGAGGAGTCGCTCGAGCGTGCCGAGCGGGCCGCCGTCCTCGGGCCGCACGAAGGGAGCGAGGAGTCCGAGGATCGCCGTCGCCTCGCGCACCACGCCGATCGGAAACCGCATCTGTGCTACATGACCGATGATCGGCAGCATGGCGACGTCCTCCTAGACTGGTATCAAAATGGTACCAGCAGCAAACAATCGTTAACCTAGCACACCCGGGTGACGCTCAACGCACCTCCGATGCACAACGCCGGCCGGCGGCGGTCGCCCGGTACTCCGCCAGCCGGAGCCGCTCGATGAAGCCGAGGCGCAGGAGGGCGAGGCAGCACCGCCACGCGGTGCGCAGGTTGCCGCGCAGCTCCGGGACGTTGCGTGCGACGTCGCGCGCGGTGGCGGCGCCCTCCACGACGATGTGCTGGAGAACGCGCAGCCGGAGCGAGGTGAGACAGGTCATGGGATCCACGTGCTCCGGCGCCGGAGCTGGCGCTGTCGCCGGCCGGGCTTGCGGCGGCACACGATGGCGCCGCCCGCCGCGAGCGCGCCGATCATCCGCCACTCGAAGGCGAACCGCTCCCACCAGCACGCCGCCTCGAGCTTCGCGCCGCCGCAGTAGCCGCATGCGCCGTGATCGCTCACGGGATCACGTTCACTTGCACGGTGGCGAACCGCGCCGAGTCTTCGAGCGCATCGTCGATCGCCGCCATCAGGTGAAGCGCGCACACTTGCCGTTGATGCTGGGGCATCCGGTGCGGCCGGTGCGGCGTCCAGGTCACGACGTACAGCACCGGATAAGGACAGTCGCGGTTGCCCACGAGGTGATGACCGCACTCCTTCACCGAGCGCTCCGACTAGAGTCGGCGAAGCTCATGCGCCCGGCCTTGTGAGCGGTGCGGGCCGGTCGGCATCGTCGGGCGGCATGCACGGCGGTTCGTGGCCCGTGCGCAGCACGCAGCGGAGGCCGGCGCCCAGTTCATCGACGTGGGGACAGCGCTCGGCGTCGCGGGCGCACTCGGAGCACAGCGGGCCCGCGTTCGTGACTGCCCAGCCGATGCCGTCGTCGGAACCGTTCGGACACTTGCCGCACTGGAACACCGGCAAGGTCGAGGCGCGCGGCAGCGTATCGGGCCCGAGGGCCGACTCACCATGTGCCACCGCGTCGGCGAGGACGGCGGCGTGATAGGCGAGGTGCGCCGCCGCGTAGACGAGCGAACCGGCGAGGAGCTGCGCCCGGGCCGCCAGCCGCTCGCCGGCCGGCGCCGCCGCGTAGTGACAGGCGAGCGTCTCCAGCATGCGCTCCTTACCGACAAGCTGAGCGATGTAAAACTCGTCAACCGAGTCGGGCATCAGATGGCTCCGTTGATCCGCACGAGGCCCACCGCGTCGAGCTCGCGCACGCGCACGGTGCGGCCTTGGGCCTCGTGCTGGTTGGCGGCGCCGCGAGCGCCCGACCATGTGAGTGGGATCGACGTGCGCCAGCGCTCCTTTCCGTCCTGACACTCGATCCGGATCTCGTACACGAACCGCCGCCGCTCCTCGAGCGGCTTGCGCTTGCCGAGCGCGGGCGCGACCGGCGGCCGGTAGCGGATCTCGCTCGTCGCGGGGACCGCCGCCAGGACGGCGGCGAGGCGCCGGAGCGTGCGATCGTTGTGCTGCGCGGTGCAGCCATAGCACCAGCGGCGCGGCCGACCTTTGCGCCGATGCGAGAAGCGGTCGCCACACGCCGCGCACAGGCGGGTGACGGTGAGATGGCTCACTCGCTTGGCGGCATTGCGCCGGGCCTCGAAGTCGCGACGGGCGACGGGCGCGCAGCGCTTGCACCAGCGCTTCCGGCCCCGCACCTCGCGCGTGCAGCGTTCGCAGCGGGTCACGGCCGGGCCTCGGGCGGCTGGCGCACACCATTGGTAGAGGAGCAGTTGAGACATTTGAGCGGGACACCGTTGCGCCCGCCGGTGCGGCCCATGTGGACGCAGCATGAGACGCCGCACCCGCGACACGTCCAACCCGGCCCCGGCTTGCGGCGGCCAGAGAGACACCCTGCGCACAGCTTCATGGTTCGCATCGAATCCCCCTACGGGCTACAGGTCGCAACCGGATCGGTGAGGGAACAGGAGCACGCGCACGCGGCGGCTCCGCATCCGCGTTTGGCAAGCTCGCCCAGACACTGGCGCTCGCCCTCGGCCTCGGCGTCGGTGTCGGCCAGCGCCTCGGCGATGCACACGCGGGGCGGATACCATGTCGCCGTCACGCCGCTGCACGTCGCGGCACACGGACACTCCCAGACGACGAGCCGGGGCGTGGCGTCGGGCTCGGCGACGCCCTCGGCGTCGCACGCGGTGAGGGCGAGGGCGAGGGCGAGGAGCAGGGCGAGCGCCTTCATTTGCGGCCTCGGCGGCGCGGCGGCGGAGTCGTCGGCGCGGGCGCGGTCATGGGTTGGGTGTCGGCGAGCTGGCCGGTGCGGGCGCGGGGACCATCGAGCGCCTCCGCGTAGTCACGGGCGCGGGCGCGGAGGTTCACCTCCGCAAAGATGGCCTCGGCCGAGAGCTTCGCCTTCGGGCGGCGGAGCTTCACGGGGCGGCTCATGGCGTCACGATCAGCGACGGTTGAAACTTGCACGTCTCGCACCGGAAGCCTTCCTCATGGGCGACGCGGGCGGGCATCGCTTCCAGCCGCTGGCCCGAGAGGTCGCGGCCGGTGTGGTAGGCGGTGCAGCCTGCGCAGGCCGCCTTGCCGCACATCACCCGGCCATTATCGCCAAAGTAGAGCGTGCGTTCGTCGAGCGGCGACGGCGGGAACACGGTGACAGCCACGTAGTCGCTCACGATGGCCTCCGGCGCCAGCACGCCCGACACAACCATGTGCGCCCGCTGTCGAGCGTGAAGGCGTCGCCGACGGCGGCCCGGTGGCCGCACACGAGGCCGCCGCCCCCGCCCGCCCGACCCGCCGAGGGCCGGCGGCCGTCCGCGAGGAGCACGGTGAGGGCAGAGCCGAGCACGCCGCCGAGGATGATCCACACCAGCATTTCGAGAGACGGGCTCACGAGCACACCATGATCGTGATGTGGGTGGCTTCGGGATCGTAGCTCGCCCACTCGGCCATCGCGGCGAGGAGCGGCTCACCCGTCACGGTGGCGACGTCGGCGCGGATCGCGTCGATCTCGATCTTCGCCGCATCGTCCGTCTCCGGATCCCATTCGATGCCGGCGATCATCGCGTCGATCTCGGCGAGGGCGCGACGGCGCGCGTCGGCCTCGGCCTCGGCCATGGTGGCGAACAGGTGAACTGCATCGCAGTCGGACGAGAGCGCCCCGCGCAGCACGACGGCGATCACGACGCATCACCAACAAAATCACGCAGCGACGAGACGGCGGCGCCGATGCGCTGCCACAGCGTGACCCGATCGTCCCAGTTGAGGACGAAAGCGATCACTTCCTGCGCGAGCGGGCGCGTGGTCGGTTGCATGGCCTGCGCGGCGTGGTACATCGCCCGCACCGCGTGCTCCGCGCCCGCGCGATCAGCGCAGGAGTAAAGCTCGACGAGATGGACGAACGCCGCCAGCGCGCGAGCGTCCTGCCCGGTGAGCGGCGCGAGCGCGTGCTTGCCGTGGCAGCGCGGATCCGGCTGGTCGGACGCACCGATGGCGCTCGGCGGCACATGATCGGCGGGCTCCAACAGCCAGCGCAGCACGGAGCGGCACGCGGGATCAGGTTTGCGGTTCGACATGGGCTCGCACCTCCATGGGGGGAACGCCGGGCGGCGGAGGAGTATTCACAGCAAATAGTCTTTAACCTGTCAAGCCCAGTCTGCTAAGGTCCGGAAGTCGGGCCAAAAACGGGCATGAGGTCGGAAGGTCCCCGAGGCGTCTCGAGCGCCGTCCCCACCGGCCCCCCGTCGCGGCGGTCCGCCGCGACAGCTCCGCGAGCGTGATAGGCTCGCCTGCATGGCATCGAAGCCGGGCGATCCGCACATCATCAACCTACCCGTCCCGAAGGCGGGCGAGGGGAAGATCCTCGAATTCTCTCGCGCCACTATGCCGGAGCGGCTGGAACCGTGCCGGTTCTGCCACGTCCTCACCCCCCGCGTGCTGGTGTCGCGCGTGAAAGGCGATCCAAGCTGGGATCGCCTGCCCTGCTGTGATTGGTGCTTCCGCACCATCCGGCGGCTCTCCGACGATTTCAAGGGCCTCTGACGCGAAGCCAGCGAACGGGCGCCGTTCCACGTGGAACGGTCGCGGCTGCCGTTGTGATCGGCATCGACTTTGAGTAGGCTTGTGTGTGCGGGCCCGAGCGCCCGAGATCTGGCCCCGTGGGTGGGGCGCGACAGGCGGCCCCGCGAGGGGGCCAGACAGGATCGAGTCATGATGAAGGTTTCCGCGCACGAGCTGGCCGAGATGGGGCGCAAGCTGAAGTCCGCGCAGTCGCGGGCGAACAGCGCGCTCGATCGGGCCGAGAAGATCGTCGAGGGCGTCGTTCACACTGCGGAAGTGGGATCGATGGCCTTCGCGATGGGCGTCGTCCAGGGCAGGACGGGCGGCGTCGAGGTGATCGGCGTGCCGCTCGAGCTGGGCATCGGCGTCGCGCTGCACACGTTCGGCTGGATCGGCGACTGGTCCGGCCGGGGCGTGCTGTCCGGTCACCTGCACGGGTTCGGTGATGGCGCCCTCGCGGCGTACCTCACCACGCTCGGGCGCGGCGCCGGCATCAAGTGGGCGCAGAAGTCCACCGGGGCGCTCCCCGGTGGTGGCGGCGGTCTGTTCCCGGGCATCCCGGGGATCCCGACGCCTCCGGCTCCCCCGCCTCCGTAGCAGCGCCGAAACGGCGGGCCAACGAAGCCGTCACGCCCGCGCGGCGCCAGGAGCAGGGCCGTGTGAGGCGTGTTGAAAGCAGGGAGTCACATGTACGAGATCGGGTACTACGACATTGGCATGGGGTACAACCCCGACGTCTCCGGCACGTGGGATACCGGCGACGAGGTGGAGGCGCTGCTCGGCGCCGCCGCCAGGGCCCATCAGCAGCGCAAGACCATGATGGGCCGCCCGGCCCGGCCCGGCTACATGCAGCCGATGCCGGCGTCGGGCGCCGTCCACCCCCGGCCGCCCGCCGACGATCGCGAGTGGCCCATCGGGTTCGATTCGGTGGCGGCGGTCGCGGCCGGCGCGACGGCGAACATCACGCAGCGCCCGCAGGAGCTGTTCCGGCCCGAGCGCATCGTGATCCCGGCCGCCATCGCGGCGTCGTTCCTGGTGAACGACATCAAGGTGGGCAACCGGAGCCAGTTCCTCAGCTCCGGCGCGCTGCCCGCCGCGACGTTCTCGGAGACGTCGTTCGGGGTGCGGCTCCTGCTCGACACCTGTCAGGTCGCGATGGATCTGGCGCTCAACGTCACCAACGTGAGCGCCGGCGCCGTCAGGTTCCTGGCGACGATGCTGGGGCGCGTGGTCAAGTAGTAGCAGCGATCGACGGATCGACGGGCCGGCGGCGGCCACCAACCCCCCCGCCGCCGGCCCGGTAGTTTCCCGGGGGTTGACCGAAGGGACGATCAGGAAATGCTCCGGCCCATCGTCCTCAAGGTGCAGCTATTCCGATCGGACGACGACGCCGAGCGGCTGCGCTCCGAGGCGTGCCTCCGCTACTTCCTCGAGGCGCTCACGCGCACGAACGAAACCATCTTCCGCGCCGAGGGCCGCCGGATCCCCAACCTGTACGACTCGGGCATCCGCTACCTGCGCGAGCAGGGCACCGAGGAGTGGCAGGACGTGTACGAAAACCTCGCGCTCATGACGGGCGACTGCGAAGATCTCGCCTGCCATCGCGTCGCCGAGCTGCGCCAGCGTTTCGCGATGCCGGGCGCGCAGCCGGATCTCACTTGGCACAAGCTGCCCGGCGGCATGCTCGAGTATCACGTGCGCGCCCGCCACGCCAACGGCAC
>Ga0334722_10001771_pt1 | contig 25898 bp, 22 predicted proteins | sample C3_bottom_MG_FD_207210 | JGI IMG/M metagenome (GOLD analysis project Ga0334722, IMG submission 207210) | Sediment microbial communities from Yellowstone Lake, YNP, Wyoming, USA - C3_bottom | ecosystem: Environmental > Aquatic > Freshwater > Lake > Sediment | place: USA: Wyoming | collected... | reverse complement strand
TACCTCCCCGCATGCGCATTTTATCTGTACCAGCTCGTATTTCGGATGTATGCCTTCCTTCACTTTAAAACCCCTCCTTGAATCGAATGTGTCGGCCCCGGGACGCTTCCCGGTGGCCCTCAAAAGCTATATTATAGCAGGAAAATGCCAATTTACAACAAAAAAATGCGGGTATGAGGGAGTAACGGGCGGGCCCTGGCCTAAAATATCCTCGTAATTTCGTCTCTTGCGAAAACCGGCAGGTCTACCGTCCCGGACGACTTGACCAGCCTGACCCCGGCGGATCTGTCCGTCACCCGACCTATGTCGTATGCGTCTATGCCCTCTTTCTGCAGGGCGGCGATTATCCCGGCCGCATCGTCCGGCGGCGCGGTTATGAGTAGGGCGCCCGACGCTATCGAGCCCAGGGGGTCCAGCCCCATCCGGCCGAGCAGCTCGAACGCCTCCGGAAGCACGCGGATGTCCGCCGCCCTGACCTCTATCCCTACCCCCGCGGCCTCGGCTATCTCGTAAAGCCCGGAGGACAGCCCGCCCTCGGTCGGGTCGTGCATCGCGTGGACATCGCCTGCGCCGAGCGCTATCCGCGCGTCGTCGATGACGGATATGCCAGGCGTCTTTATATAGTCGCGGCAACGGGTTATGAAGTCTTCGTGGTAGGCTCCGGCAAGCTCGTCCGCCTTCTCGCGGGCTATAACGGACACCGCCTCGATTGCGATGCCCTTGGTGAGGACTATCGTGTCGCCGGGACGCGCGCCCGAAGCGGTGATCAGCCTCCCCCTCGGCGCCGTGCCGAGCATGTGGCCGACGACGATTGGCCTGTCGAGCCCGTGCGTTATCTCGGTGTGCCCGCCGACCAGGGATATACCGAGCGCCTTGCACGCCCCGGACATGGAACGGAATATATCCTCGGCCATCTCCTCGGTAGCGCTGCCCACGGGCAGAATGACCGCGGCCGTAAACCACCTGGGCGTCCCGCCCATGCATGCGATATCGTTAGCGTTTATCGTGATGGCGTAGGAGCCGATGTCCCCGGAGACCAAGGTTATCGGGTCGGTCTTGACGACCAGGTAGCCGCCCTCCGCCCCGCCGGGGCATCCGATGTCCAGCGCCGCCGCGTCCATGCCTATCCCCGGCCCGACGACTACGTCCGGGCCCGTCGCCGCATATTCGGCAAGGAGCCTCCTGAGCACGGCAGGCGGGAGCTTGCCCGCGGGCAGGGCCACGCCCGGCTTATCCGGCGCATCCTCGGGCATGTCAGGCCGCGGCCCGCTTCTTGCCGGTGGCCGGCGCGTTCCCCATCCCCTCTATGACCTCTTTCCTGACCTTGTCCAGCTCTTCTTTTACGACGGGATGCCGTCTCTCTATGAAAAGCCTCAGCGTCGCGACCTCCACCTTGAGGCCCTCTATCTCACCCATCAGGTCCATCTTCAGCTTGTCCAGGTACTTGCCCGACGCCTTCGTCTCTTTCTCGAGCATGTCAAGACGGGTCTCAACCTTTTCCTGCTTCATAATGGACCTCCAGTGATGTCGGTTCAGGCGCCCACAAAGTTTTTCGATTCGTGCCTCTGACGGGCCTGGTGTATGAACGCCTCCAGGCGTGTCACCGCGTTCGCCTGCTCGTTCCCGTCGTAGGAGAGCGACAGGTACGGGAACCCGTCGAAGTCCTCGGAGAACCTCTTTAAGAGAGCCGAGACTATCGTCCCCGGCATGCAGTTGAACGGCATCGCGTTTATTATCCCGCTCGCCCCCTGTTTGGTGAAGTCCACGCTCTTGCCCATGCTGAGTATCGCCTCGCCCCGGAACGTGTCTCTTAAATACGGGGTCGCGGCCTTCAGCGTGTCCTTCGTGGACGGCTCGTGGGCCGTCTTCAGGAAGCCTTTGAATATCGAGCTGTATGAGTGCTCTATCTTCCTCTGGAAGTAGTTGGTCGTCAGGCAGCCCAGGTACTCCATCACGTTGCCCCTCAGCCGCGCGGTGTCTATGTTCGTGAAGTTCTGGTAGAATATCCATTCCGAGAACGGCGCGAGCCAGACCTCCCCGCCGAGCTCCTCTACCTTCCTTATGATGCTCTCGTTCGAGAACTCGTTGCTCCTGACGTATATCTCGCCCACCATCCCTATAAGGGGTTTCCGCTCCCCGGTACGCGGTATCCCGGAGAACTCCTCGCGCGCCTGACGGAGCATGGGCTCGAGCGGCCTGCCATCGGCCACGCTCCGGCATATGCTGTCTAACATCGAGGCATAGGCCGCGTCCGCGCGCCCAGTCTCTGTCTCGTAAGGCCTGGTCTCGTGCAGACACTTGATAAGCAGGTCGACCGCTACTATGCCCTCCCATGCGGAACGCACGAAGTCCTTGCCCACCACCCCGAGGTCCGAGTAAAACCCCTCGTCCTGGTTCGGCGCATAGATTGGCACGTCCTGGTATCCGAGCTCGTCGAGCACCAGGCGGTGGAGCATGTTGTACTGGCCGAAGCGGCACGGGCCGGTGCCGGACGGCATGAAGAACGCCGCCTTGTCCGGGTCGAAGCCTTTGGCCGTCGCTATCTTGACCATGTCGCCGGTCGTGATTGTGCAGGGGTAGCACTCCTTGCCGGATGTATGCTTCCGGCCGAGCGCAAGCGTGAGCGAGTCCGCCGGGGGCGTGACCTCGGACTGGACGCCCTGCTTCCTGAACGCTGCGGCGAGCGCGTAGGCGTGGTCGCACATCCTCGGTATGTATATCGTGCGCGTCTTCCCGCCGGCCTTGCTGAAGGAGGCGGCCTTTACCCTTCGAGCGCGCACTTCGAGCGCGCCCGCGTTCTCGATGCTGTCCAGGAACGCCTCGCAGCGCGTGATCGCGCCCGCGTCCGCCGAGTGCTCATCCACCTCGAGCTGGAGGTAGGGTTTGTCGCCCATGACCTCGCGGAAGAACTTGGTCAGGAATGAGTCCGGGCCGCATCCATAGTTTGTAATGTACAGCGCATTCAGGCGCGGGTCCGAGCGCACAAGCTCCGCCGCCTGCAGCACCCTCTGCCCGCTCCGCCAGTACATGTTCGGCCAGTCGCCGTTTATGTCCACTTCGGCCAGAGGCAGGAAGTCGATCGGCATGGCGACGACGCCCAGGTCGCGCAGTTTGTCCGGGAGGTCGAGGTTGAGCCCCGGGTCGCAGCCGTTGTAAGGACGGCTGATGAGCGCGATGGCGCGGCCTTCTTGTCCGAGCGAGTCCAGGAACTCCTTGCCCCTTGCCGTGGTCCTGCCGTAAAACGCCTCCTGCGCGGCGGAGCCCTTCCTGAGCGCGGCCTTTATTTTCGACATCCCGGTGCCAAAACCCTTAAGCTCGGCCTTCATCTCGCGGGCGATGTAGTCGAGCCCCCTCTTGAAGTCGAGCGACGGAGCTATAAGGTCGAGCTTGTCTATCGCGGCCATGGCCAGGTAAGGGAGCGTCTGGACGTACGGGCAGGCGACGCCCCGCTCTACCTTCTCGCCCTCGGGCGAGAGGTTGATGAGGCTCGGCAGGAATATCTTCTCGACGCCCGCCTCCTTCAGGTCCAGTATATGGCCGTGCGCCATCTTTATCGGGAAGCAGGACTCGGCGACCACGGCCTCGAGACCCTTCCTTATCGTCTGCTTGTTGCTCCTGGCCGAGAGCACGACCGTGAAGCCGAGCTCCTCGAAAAACGTACGCCAGAACGGGAACTGCTCGTGCATGAACATCGTGTACGGGATGCCTATCTTCGGCCCGCGCACGACGGCCGGGTCGTAGCCCGCGAGCAGCATCTCCTCCCTCTCGGCGAAAAGCCTCGGCAGTGTGTTCTGCTCCTTTGCGGCCTTCCGCTTGACGTCGTATTTTTCGCAGCGGGAGCCGTAGAAGAGCTTCTCCTTCTCCCCGTCTATCGTGACCTGTCGAATCTCGCAGAGGTTGGAGCAGCCCTTGCAGTCGAAGGACTTGACCGAGTACTGCCTGTTGCCCAGGTCGAAGCCCTTGAAGGCGCTCGCGGAAAGCCCGGTCTGCCTGACATGCCTCTGGGCGATTATCGCCATGCCTATCGCGCCGGTCACGTCGTGGTGCGGCGGCACGGTTATGCTCTTGCCCGTCACCCGCTCGAATGCGGCCGCGACGCCCCTGTTGAAGGCGACGCCCCCCTGGAAGAATATCCTGTCGCCGACACGCCTGTCGCCGACGACCCGGTTCAAGTAGTTGTAGACAATCGAGTAGCCGAGGCCCGCGACCAGGTCCTCCTTCGGAGCGCCCTTCTGCTGGTGCGAGACGAGCGCGGACTCCATGAAGACCGTGCACCGCTCGCCCAGGCTTATCGGGCATTTCGAGTTCAGCGACATCTCGCCGAACTGGCCCTTTATGTTTATGTCGAGCTTCTCGGCCTGCTCCTCCAGGAAGGAGCCCGTCCCGGCCGCGCATACCTTGTTCATCTCGAAGTCCACTACGACCCCGTTGCTCAAGCTTATGAACTTGGAGTCCTGCCCGCCGATCTCGAATATCGTGTCCACGCCGGGGTCTATCTCGGCCGCGGCTGTCGCCTGCGCGGTAATCTCGTTTTTGACGATGTCCGCGCCTACGAAGTCGGCTATCATGTACCTGCCCGAGCCGGTCGTCCCGATGCCGCGTATGTTCACCCTGTCCCCGACCTCGGCCCCGACCTCGCGGAGGCCCCGCCTCACGGCCTCGATGGGACGGCCCGCGGTCATCAGGTAGCGTTTGGACAGGACGTTCCTGTCCTCGTCCAGCACGACCACGTTCGTGCTTATCGAGCCTATGTCTATGCCCAGGTACGCGTCCACTTTCTCGCCTTCCCCAAGCTCGCGCACCTCGGAAAGCGGGGAGCACCTCGCAAGGAAGTCGTCGTCCGCAAGCAAGGGCGCGAGGCCCTCGCCCTGGTAGTCCATCATCTCCAGGTGCGCGTGAAGCCGCTCAGGCCCGCTGTAGACGGACTTGAGGCCCTTCTCCATCGCTATAACCGCCGCGCCCGCGGCCGGGAGCGATGCGTGGTGCTCCGGCACTATGAACCCGCCGTCGCCCGCCTCCATCACCTCGCGGAACGCGCGCACCATGCCGCCGTTTGCCGCGACGCCGCCCGCGAACAGCACCGGCGAAGCCATCTTCTTTCCGCGCCCTATAGTGCTCTTGAAGTTCCTGGCGACCGCGAAGCATAGCCCGGCCACGATGTCGTAGTCGGGCGTGGCCAGCTGCTGGAGGTGTATCATGTCGGACTTGGCGAAGACGCTGCACCGCCCGGCGATGCGGGGCGGGTTCGCGGACTTCAGCGCAAGCTCTCCGAACTCGCCCTCGATGCTTATGTTCAGCCTGTCCGCCTGCTGGTCAAGGAAGGAGCCGGTCCCGGCGGCGCAGGCCGAGTTCATCGAAAAGTCCTTAAGCCGGGCCTTGTCCATGACCAGGAGCTTCGAGTCCTCCCCGCCCATCTCGACCACCGTCCTGACGCCAGGGTAGTACCGGCCTACCGCGGCCGAGAGCGCGATGACCTCGTTTATGTGGGCCACGCCGAGTATGCTCGACAGGAGCTTCCCGGCGGTGCCGGTCATCACAAGCCGCGCGCCATTCTCCAGGCCGCCCAGGAACTCGACCGCCGCCTGGAGCGGCTGGCCGTGGTGCCTTTTGTATTTTGAGGATACGATGTTGCCGCCGTTGTCGACGGCGACAAGCTTGATGCTTACCGAGCCTATATCGAGCCCGTAGATATTTCCTTCCGACATACCGAGTGCCTCCTTCTTGGTCGTCAAGTGCTCGTCCACGCAAAATCAATAAATATATGGCGCGCCCGACATGGCGCTTTAACCCATGTCCGGCAGGTAGGACAGGTTCACCAGCACCTTCTCCCGTATGTCCTTCGCGGCAGGCAGTTCGCGGACGAGACGCCCGCCCTCCATGAACGGGGTAAGCAGGTCGCGCATCTCGCCCCCGCAGCGGCAGCGCCACGAGCCGAGCGTCCTCAATGCCACCGTGTCCCGTCCGCATTCCGAGCACCTGAGCACGCTCTTGGAGCCGGACCACTTGCCCCGCTTCGCCAGCGGTTCGCCGTCCACCTCCACGATGTCCATCGCGAAGTCCACGACCGGCGCGTTCGATATCGCGGTGCCGATGCCGTATGCGTCCACCATGGGGTTAAGCCTTGGCAGGTCCTCTTCGTTTATGCCGCCGCTCACGAAGAGCTTCACCCTCTTGAAGCCCCTCAGGTCGAGCTCCCAGCGCACCTCTTCGAGTATCCTGTAGAAGTCGCCGCGGCGGGACGCCGGGGTGTCGAGCCTTACGGAGTAGAGCGTCTCGCCCATCGCCTCCGCCACCCGGACCGCCTCGAACTTCTCGTCGTTGAATGTGTCGATGAGCGCGGTGCGCTTCACCATCGGGTCCACGACCTCGTCGTATGCGCGCATGGCCTCGACCGTATCGCCCATCAGTATGACCAGCGAGTGCGGCATAGTGCCAATCGGTACGGAATCTATCAGCTCTGCGCCCTTGCCGACCGATACCCCGTCGCAGCCGCCTATGTACGCGTTACGCTCTATCATCGGCGCGAGAGCCGGGTGCATCCTCCTCGCCCCGAAGCTCATCACCGGCCGGTAGTCGGCGAGCTTCTTGAACCTGGCGGCGCGGGTGGCTATCCCGGAGGCCTGGCAGATCAGCCCGAGGAGCGCGGTCTCGTACGCCCCGAAGTCCGCGTAGTCGCCCTCTATCTCGATTACCGGCTGGTACGGGTAAAATACCTCGCCCTCCCACATCGCCCGGACGCTGATGTTCAGCCCCTTCAGCAGTTCGGCCGCTTCCTCAATCCCGGCGATGACCGCCCAGGGCCAGCCGTTTGGGAAAGACTTGGCGACTAACTCGGCCTTCACCCGCTTGTTGAGGTTCCTGGCTTTGAGTACCGCCAGCGTCCTCTCGAAGTACACGTCCGTGATCCTGCCCGCTTTAATGTCATCGGGGTCCGCGGTGTGGAACATGCGAATGGCTCCTTTCCGAAACGGCGGCTAAACGACCTCCGCCCTGAGCACGGTTTCCATCTCCTTACAACGCACACGGGCCTCGCCGGGCGTTTTTACTTTTGCGCCCATGACCCATCCGAAGCCTGCACCCACCAGCCGGGCTTCGCCGAGTCGCGCCTCACGGACGCGAACTGGGACGCGGCCTTGTCCAGAACCTGGCTGACCGACGAATCGTTTACGGGCTGCTTGTTTATCTCTACTATCGCCTTCGCCATCGCGCGGATTACGGCCTTCCTGTCGGCGTTCTCCTCGTCGAGCGCGGCCGATTCCTTCTTGCCCAACTGGCCGCGTGCCTTCAAAAGCCCGTCGCTCCCCTCGCCGACTACGCCCTGGTCCCTGAGCCTGTTTATGTAGCCGAGCCTGCCGCCCATCCCGGCGTATGCATTCACGACGCCGGGGTCGTTCTTAAGCTTGTCCGTCAGCTCCGACGACAGCTCGGACGCGCCCTGTGCGTATGCCGAAGAAGGGCCGAACTCGATACGGATACTTCCCTGCGGGCCGGGCTCGGCGTCCTTCGGGGCATCGGCCGGGGCGGCCGGTTTTTCGCCCTCCGGAGCGCCCTTCATCAGGTCCTTTTCGAGCGACTTGAACGCGCTTTTGACGTCCTTCTCTGGGAAGTAGACGTTGACCGTGATGCTGAAGCATGATAACAGCGAGAACGCCGCCGCAAATGCGAGCAGGCGGGTAATAACTTTTTTCATGGGAGTCCCCCTTTTATCGACTACCATCAAACATGACGATTGTCATTGCGAGCAAAGCGAAGCAATCTCCGTCCTTAAAACCTGAGATTGCCGCGTCGTCCCGCGAGGCGCGGGGCTCCTCGCAATGACAAACTATTGGGCGATACGTCGCCCCTTTCTTTACTGTACCGTGCCCGACCGCTCCTTGACATCCCGTATGACCTCGAGGAGGTGCTCGATCGATATCTTGTTCGAGACCGGGGCCACGCTCACCATGAGGTCCTGCATCCCGAGGAAGTTTTTGTGCGACAGGACCAGCTCGTCGAAAACCATGTCGCCGCCGGAGAAGATGACGTCGAGTTCGCCCGTGTCGAAGCTCCGGTCTCCTATGAACATGAACTGCTTGAGCTTCTTGCCCACGAGCTTCTGGAGGAACTCCTTGCTTATCTTCCTCTTCTCGTCAGGCGTGTCCTTCGCCCAGAACATCGCGGCCCCGGCCACGCCTTCGTAGCCCTTGCCCGTTACCTGGACCCGCATCAGCCCGTCCACCCTGCCGGAGAGGTACCCCTTGATGGACGGGACCCGCCTGCAAAGCTCGGCCAGGCTGAAGTCCGAGACGACGAGCGACAGGGCGTACCTGCCCTCTTTCCCGGAGAAGTCGGCGAGCCCATATCCGTATCCCCTGCCGCCGAAGCCCGAGAGCCCGAACCAGTTTATCTCATAATATCCATCGCCCGGCACGAGCCCAACCGAGATGTCGTCCAGCTCTATGAGCCCGTACGACACCTTCCTGATTTTCAGACCCGCCCCGGATGGCCTTGCCGAGTATTTCGAAAGCAGGGCACCGTAATACTCCTTATCGAAATCCTCCTGCCTGAATGGTCTTACTGCCGCCCCTCCCGGCTTGCCTCCGAAGATATACTGTATGGGCACTTCTCCGTCGGCCGGGCCTGCGGACAGGCCCATGTCCGGCAAGTCTAGACCCGCGCCTTTGAGGTTAAGCCCGCCGGTAACCCGTCCAGTCCCGTCGGCCGACAAGCGGACATCCACCTTCAAACCCGCACGGCCCGATACGTCCGCCCATTTTATCGCAGGCGGCAGGGCGTCCAGCACACCCTCCTGTATCGAAGCCAGGTCCGTCTCCGGAAGTTCGAACGATGCATCGGCAAGCCAGCCCTTGTCCTGCTTTACCGCATGTCCGGATACGCCTGCCTTGAAGCTCCCGCCGAAATTTATCGTAGTGGCCGGGATCGTCACGGCCTTGTCCGCATATGCGGGGTGAAGCTCGCCCGAGAGCCCTTTAAGGAGCGGCTTCCCTTTTTTGTCGAGCCCGAGCCCGGAAAGTTTTATGGAGGCCGAACCCCCGGCGTCCTCGACCGTATTGCCTTTAAATGAAACAGAGATATCCGCAGTCCCGTCCGTCACGGTGACGGGGGAGTCGGACCTTACGTAAAGCTTATTGAGATTTGCAAGCCTGACACCTATAAGGTTACCAGAGATATAAGGATTTTTCAAGCCTTGACCTCCGGAAATCGTCGCGCCGCCGGAAACGGCGAAACGGCTCCCTTCGACAGTGCCGCCTGCCTCGATGCCAAAAACATCGCCCGCATACGTCCATTCGGCATTTGAAATCGTCGCCGACAGCCCGTAAAGCGTGTCCGGGCCGGTTATCAGCCTGCCCTTTGCCCCCGTAAATCTTTTGTTTTCGTCGAGTTCCGCCGACGCCCTGGCCGAAATGCCGTTTAGCGTGGTTTCCCTGTAGGTTACCCCGCCTCCAGAAAGCACCGCATCCATGCCGGTTCCGGCGTATTTAATGTCTAACGCCCCGGCCGACACTGCCAGGTCCTTGCCCTTAAAGGCTATGTCCCTGAGCGAAAGCGTGTTGTCGCTGTATTCGTACCCGGCCCTTATACCCTGCACGGCAAAACCCTTGACCTCGGCCTTATCCACTGCAAGCGACCCTTTTACACAGACTGTCTTCCCCGCCACTTCCGCCTCCCCATCGAGTGTCAGCAAGCCTGCGGACAAGCCGCTTTTTTCGTATCCTGCGGATGCAGCCCGTACTTGATATGCAGCCCTCAAGTCTCTGCCGTCGATGGAGCCTGTAACGGAGCCGTTTATGTCGTTGACCGAGACCCCGTTATATGCGACGGCTGCCGAGATTATCTGTAGTCCGCCCTTCGCGTCCAGCCTGACCGGCCTCAGCGTACCCCGGATATTTACCGCGTCAGGCCTGAGTATTCCAGACAGACGCATGTCCTTCGGCAGGTAGGGGGCTGCCTTCGATAGCTCGATGGGCGAGAGACGCACGGTGATGTCCGAATCCATGTCCTTGCGTATGCCCCTGACCCGGCCCGACAGGTCGACACGGGCAACGCCTGTTACGTCGAGCGCGGCCCTCCTGATGAGCAGTTCGTCCATCCCGGGGCTGTACTCGAGCTCCGACTTGAGGTGAGCGGCAAGCGGCTCCTTCCCCTTGTAATACGCGCTCCTGACGCCCGACACCGTCCCGTCCAGACCGGCTACAAGCCTTGCGCCGTTGTAGTCAACATCAAGCCCTGCCTTTAATAACGCGTCTTTCAGGTCGAGCCCCTTCGGAGGCTTGAAATATGCGTAAAACCTTTCTCCTTTAAATGCTAACTTCGCTTTCAGGGTGACCGGGCTTGCGAACGGGGCGGCCTCCCCGTTGCCCGAAAGCATCGTACCCTTGCCGTCTTCGGCCTCGAACTCGAAGCCCAACGGCCCGGGGTTAATGGTCGAGACTCCGGTGATTGTCGCGCCGGGAACGAGCAGGGCCAAATTCTGCGAAGTCAGGCCGAGCCTGCCGTCCCGCAGGCGTATCCCGGCTACCGAATATTTGGCGCCGGGCTTCTTTTTTTTGAGTTTCAGGTGGTCTAATATCGGCTGGAAGTTCCAGACGCCGCTTGAGTCCTTTTCGAGGAATACCGACGGCGATACGACCGTTATGCGGTCGATGACTATCCGGCCTCTTACTATTTCCCTATAGACGGGTTTGATGTTGAGGGAATTTATTTTCAGTAGACGAGGAGACTTATAACCTGGCGGGTTCTCTATCTCCACCCCGTAGAGGGTCAGGCCCGCGTCGGGCGTGAACCCGACGGCGAATACATTTACCGGCTGTCCGATAGCGGAGGCGATTGCGCGCGAAACAAGTCCGGCCGCCCTGAAGTTCAGATACAGGGCGGCGCCCGATAGCCCCGCGAATATAACAAGGGCCACTATTATGTGCCTGGCCCTGCGCATGGTCGGGGGCATGCAAGCCCCTTAGCCTTTTTTCTTGTTCCGGTAGTCGGTTATGGCGCTCTTCAGGGCCTCTTCAGCGAGGACGGAGCAGTGCATCTTGATGGGCGGCAGGCCGCCGAGCGCCTCGGCCACCATCGCGTTCGAGATGCCGAGCGCGTCGTCCAGCTTCTTGCCCTTGACCATCTCGGTAACCATGGAGGAGGTCGCGATTGCCGCGCCGCAGCCAAAGGTCTGGAACTTCGCGTCGACTATAATCTCGTCCTCGACCTTGATGTAGAGCTCCATTATGTCCCCGCACACGGGGTTGCCCACCTTCCCGATGCCGTCCGGGTCCTTCATCTCCCCGACGTTCCTCGGGCTCTTGAAGTGGTCCATCACTTTCTCGGAGTAGCCCATCTCTTTCCTGACGCTCCTTTCGGTATTATCCTGCCGCGGCCTTCTGGTTACGCAGATATTCTTTATACAGCGGGCTGAAGCTCCTCAGGTCGTCCACCACCTTCGGGAGCACCTCGATTAACTTGTCCACGTCCGATTCCGTGTTCTCGCGCCCGAGCGAAAACCTTAGCGCGCCGTGCGAGCCTTCCGGCGGTATGCCGAGCGCGGAGAGCACGTGCGACGGCTCGAGCGCGTCCGACGTGCATGCGGAGCCGGAGGCGACGCAGATGCCGTATTCGTCGAGCCTCAGTATGAGCGACTCGCCCTCCACGAACTCGAAGCCTATGTTGAGCGTGCCCGCAAGGCGCTTCGTCGGGTGGCCGTGCAGTTTTATGTGAGGTATCTTCTTGCTCAGCTCTTCCCACAGCCTGTCGCGCATCCCGACAAGCCGGGCCTCCTCGGCCTCCCTCTCGGCGTCCATCAGTTCGGTCGCCTTCCCGAAGCCGACAATTCCCGGCACGTTCTCGGTGCCTGGCCTGAGGCTCCTCTCCTGGTGCCCGCCGTACATGATGGGCATTATCTTCGTGCCCTTCCTGACGTATAGAAGCCCGACGCCCTTCGGCCCGTATATCTTGTGCGATGACGCCGAGAGCAGGTCGATACCCATCTCGTCCACTTTTATGGGGAGCTTCGCGAAGCTCTGAACCGCGTCGGTGTGGAAGGTTATCTTCCTCGCCTTCGCAATCTTCCCAATCTCCGCTATGGGCTGGACGGTCCCGACCTCGTTGTTCGCGTGCATTATGCTTATCAGGACGGTCTTGTCGGTTATCGCGCGCTCCACGTCGGAGGGCTCGACTACGCCTTCGGGACCGACTGGCAGGTATGTCACCGACCAGCCGTCTTTCTCGAGCGCCTTGCAGGGGTTGAGCACCGCGTGGTGCTCGAACTTCGTCGTGATTATATGGTTGCCCTTCTTCCGCATCGCGCGCGCGACGCCGAATACCGCTATGTTGTCGCTTTCGGTACCGCCGCTCGTGAAGATTATCTCGTCCCGGTTCGCGCCCAAGACCCCGGCCATTACGTCGCGTGCGTGTTCGAGCGAGACATGGGCCTCCTGGCCGATGCAGTATAGAGTCGAAGGGTTGCCGTAACAGCCCTTCAGCATCCCCGCGACCGCCTCGGCGACCTCCTGCCTGACCGGTGTCGTCGCATTGTTGTCAAGGTATATCCTGGCCATCCCGGCGCTCCTTTGATAAGCCCTCTCCCCCTAGACCCCCTCCCCCACAAGTGGGGAGGGGAGGATAAGGGGAGGGGGGATGTCGCTCTCATTTTCTCTATTACCTGAAAAAGTCTTAACAGTATACCGACGCCTATATATAACAAGTCTACTCGTAAATGTCAACCCTGTCCAATAAAAAAAGGCGCATCGGCGCCTCAATGTATTTTACCCGATTTTTTCCCTTAGGTGCGGCCCGCGCCTCCCTTACGCGTGACGGACTCGCAAAAAACAACTGCAGGGTCGGCCACTGGCCGCGATGGCCTGTGTTAGAGACCGCGGCGGGAAGCCGTCCCTGCAGGGACGGACGGTTGTTGTTAATCGAAGTTTAGCAGGAGATACGAAATCTGTAAAGGCGGGTGACGGCGGCACGTCATGCTGCGATGCCGGTCCGTATTATTGGGTAGCATATTAGCGAGGGTGTTTTTTACCATTTCCTGAGCCGTGCGGTTTCGTTAAAAGCGCTTAACCTGTCCGCCGATATTCGATTTTTTCGTTGATTTTTCTAAGCCTTTATGGTACTTGTTAAAATTCAACAAGGAAAGGTGAAAGCTTGTCAACGGACAAACTCATAGAGGAATCGAAAAAATACCTGATGAACACGTACAACCGCTACCCGGTTGTGTTCGTCAAGGGCCGGGGCATGAAGCTCTACGACTCGGACGGCAAGGAGTACGTGGACTTCCTCGCGGGCATATCGGTGAACAACCTGGGGCACTGCCACCCGAAGGTCGTGGTCGCCATCCAGAAGCAGGCGCAGAAGCTGATGCACGTCTCGAACTACTACCACATCGAGCCCCAGATACACCTGGCCAAGATGCTGGTGCAGAACTCCTTCGCCGATAGCGTCTTCTTCTGCAACTCGGGCGCGGAGGCGAACGAGGCCGCGATAAAGCTCGCGCGCAAGTACTCCAAGACGAACATGGGCGAGCAGAAGTACGAGATAATCACGGCGGAGGGCTCGTTCCACGGCCGGACTATCACGACCGTGACCGCGACCGGCCAACCGAAATACCAGAAGGGCTTCGAGCCGGTCACTCCCGGCTTCAAATACGTCCCGTTCGGGGACGTCTCCGCAGTCGCGGACGCGATAACGGACAACACATGCGCAGTGATGCTCGAGCCGATACAGGCCGAGGGCGGAGTCAGGATACCGCCGGAGAACTACTTCCGTGAGTTGAAGACATTGCTTGACGAGAAGAAGCTCCTCCTGATATTGGACGAGGTCCAGACCGGCATGGGCCGGACGGGCAAGCTCTTCGCCTACGAGCACTACGGAGTCGAGCCGGACATCATGACTCTCGCCAAGGCCCTGGGCGGCGGTGCGGCGATAGGCGCGATGCTTGCAAAGGGGAAGGTGGCCGGGGCGTTCTCGCCCGGCGACCACGCCTCGACCTTCGGGGGGAACCCGCTCGCATGCGCGGCCGGGGTCGCGTCCCTCGACGCGATACTCGAGGACGGCTGGCTGCTCAGCTCCACGCTCCGCATGGGCGAGTACCTCGGCAAGGGCCTGATGAACCTTAAGAAGAAGTACCCCTTCGTCAAGGACGTGAGGGGCAGGGGGCTGCTCATCGGCATGGAGCTCGACATGGACGCCTCGGATATAGTTAAGGACGCGCTGAAAGACGGGTACGTCATAAACTGCACGATGGGAAACGTCCTCAGGTTCGCGCCGCCCCTTATCGTCACGATGGAGGAAATAGAGGGCCTGCTGGAAACGCTTGACCGCATCTTCGAGAAGAGGAGCCCTAGATGAAAAAAGACTTTCTCACCATCAGCCAACTGTCCGAGAACGACTTCTGGGACCTGCTGGACAGGGCCAAGAAGCTCAAGGCAAAACGCAGCAAGGGCGAACTGTACCAGCCGCTCAAGGGCAAGACGCTCGCCATGATATTCGAGAAGTCGTCCACCAGGACGAGGGTGTCCTTCGAGGCCGGGATGTTCCAGTTGGGCGGCCACGCGATATTCCTCTCGCCCGACGACACGCAGATATCGAGGGGCGAGGCGATAAAGGACACGGCCCGTGTGTTGTCTAGGTACGTGGACGCGATAATGATACGGACCTTCGCGCAGGAGACCGTCGAGGAGATGGCGGAGCACGCCACGGTCCCGGTCATAAACGGCCTGACCGACACGCACCACCCGTGCCAGGTGCTGTCCGACCTCTACACGGTGTGGGAGCGGCTCGGCGCGGTCAAGGGCCTGAAGGTCGCATACATCGGCGACGGCAACAACATGGCGAACTCTCTTATCGAGGGCGCGATTAAGGCGGGCATGAACATCACGCTCGCCTGCCCCAAGGGCTATGAGCCCGACAACATGATTGTCGAGGCAAACAAGGGGCACTTGAACAGCAAGAAGAGGAGCCGTGTCGAGCTTGTGCGCGACCCGCTCGAGGCTGCCGCCGGCGCCAACGTCATATACACCGACGTCTGGGCCAGCATGGGACAGGAGAAGGAAAGGGATAAGCGCATGAAGGCTTTCAAGGGCTACCAGGTCAACGCGAAGCTGCTGGACGTTGCGCGCCCTGACGCCCTTGTGATGCACTGCCTGCCCGCGCACAGGGGGGAAGAGATAGCCGAGGACGTATTCGAGGGCAGCCATTCGATGGTCTTCGAGCAGGCCGAGAACCGGCTGCACGTACAGAAGGCTCTGTTGGAATTATTAATCGGCAGTCAGGGAGGTGAACGATGAAAAGGTTCGTGTTGCTGCTGTCCTTGTTCCTGCTGTTGCCCGCGACCGTCTCGGCCGCCGAAGAAGGCTTGGTGGACAAGCTCAAGGGCGCGGCCAAGAAACTGATGGGCCAGGGCTCGTCAGGGGCTGGCGGACCCGGCGCGATGACCGACGAGAAGCCCAAGCAGTACATCATCCATCTGAACAACGGCGGCGAGATAGATGCCGACAACTACACCTTTGAGAAAGACAAGATCAGGATCGAGATGGCATCGGGTGCGGTATACCTGGACAAGTCGCTGGTCAAGAGCATCGAGGAGGTGGCCGGGCCGGACCTTGAAACCGTGCAGGAGATAAAAGTTCAGCCAACCACCAAGGCAAAGGACGTCCCGCCGCACCAGGCCGAGCCGGTCCAGCCTAAAAAGCAGATGCCGCAGAGGCCAGGGGTCGATGAGGCGCCGTCCGTGCCGGTCGACGACAACGGGCACGACGAGGCATGGTGGCATAAAAGGGTAAACGAGTGGAAGAAGAAGAAGGCCGACGCACAGGCCAGGTTCGACAGGGCACAGTCGGACTGGAACAAGTACAACGGGCTTGTCACGACCTCGCCAGCCGGTGTCTCGCAGTACGACCAGCTGAGGTTCGAGGACATTCGGGGCGCATCCCGGGTCGATATGGACGAAGCCCAGGGCCAGCTTGACGAAGCCAGCAGGATGCTTAACGAGGTCATACCAGACGAGGCCAGGAAGGCCGGCGCGCCTCCAGGGTGGGTGAGGGACTAAACGCCCGCCTGCATAACGGCAACTTTGAAAGGGGTCAGCGTCAATACGATGGATAAAAAGGTAAAGAAGGTCGTCCTCGCCTACTCGGGCGGCCTGGACACGTCCGTAATAATCAAGTGGCTCGTCGAGCGGTACGGCTGCGAGGTAATCGCTTTTTCGGCCGACCTGGGCCAGGGCGAGGAGCTCGAGCCCCTGCGCGAGAAGGCTATAAAGACCGGCGCATCGAAGATTTATATAGACGACCTGAAGGAAGAGTTCGTTTCGGACTTCGTATTCCCGATGCTGAGGGCGAACGCGGTCTACGAAGGGCGCTACCTTCTCGGCACTTCGATAGCCCGGCCCCTGATAGCCAAGAGGCAGATAGAGATTGCGAACATGGAAGGCGCGGACGCGGTCTCGCACGGCGCGACCGGCAAGGGCAACGACCAGGTGCGCTTTGAATTGACGTACTATGCGTTAAAGCCCGAGGTCAAGGTTATAGCGCCCTGGCGCGAATGGGACATGCGCTCCCGCGAGGACCTGATGGACTACGCCGAGAAGAACGGCATACCCGTCACCGCGACCCGCTCGAAGCCGTTTTCGACGGACAGGAACCTCCTGCACATAAGCTACGAGGGCGGGGTGCTCGAAGACCCCTGGTCCGAGTCCACCGAAGACATGTACACGATGGCCGTCCCGGTCGAGAAGGCCCCCGACAGGCCCGAGTACGTCGAGGTCTCGTACGAGGCGGGCAACCCGGTCTCGATAAACGGGAAGCGCATGACGCCGGGCGCGCTCCTCGCGGAGGCCAACCGCATCGCGGGCGGGCACGGGGTGGGCCGTATCGACCTGGTCGAGAACCGCTACGTCGGGATGAAGTCCAGGGGCGTGTACGAGACGCCCGGCGGGACTCTGCTGCACGCGGCGCACCGGGCCGTCGAGTCCATCACGCTCGACCGTGAGGTTATGCACATCAGGGACTCGGTGGTGCCCAGGTACGCCGAGCTTGTATATTACGGCTTCTGGTACGCGCCTGAGCGCGAGCTTCTCCAGAGGATGATAGACGATACCCAGAAAAACGTTACCGGCACCGCCCGGCTGAAACTCTACAAGGGCAACTGCGATACGGTCGGCAGGAAGTCCGACTGCTCGCTCTACCACCCTGAGTTCGCCACGTTCGGCTCCGAGGCGGTATACGACCAGGCCGACGCGGAAGGCTTCATAAAGCTGAACGCGCTCCGGCTCAGGATACGGGCGCTGCTTGGCGAGAAGTGCGAGTGGCGGGGAAATAAAATGTAGGGGCCGACCCGTGTGTCGGCCCGGCTTATATTTATCCGTCACCCCCGTGAAAACGGGGGTTCAGATTTAAAACCTGGATTCCCGCCTACGCGGGAATGACAATCTTCGGGAGCCCGCGGAGGGGCTCCCCTACATAAACCAGATGCGGCGGGTGGCATATGCTTTCTGTCATATCTTACATCGTCGCCGCCCTTGTTATATTCAGCATTATTGCACTTGTCGCGGCAAAGGTGTTTCTCAAAAAATCGTGGCGCGAGACCTTGCGCTGGTTGTTCGAGTTTTTTTCGTAACAACCGTTGCTTTCTTTTCAGGTGAAAAGAAAGTAACACAAAGAAAAGCCATAATTTAAGTCCCGGTTTTCTTTTGGTACTTTTCTTTTTTCTAAAAGAAAAGTACGGAGGTCTTGATTTGAGCGAAAAAGACAAGCCCTGGGGCGGTCGGTTCAGCGAGCCGACCGACAAGTTCGTCGAGGAGTTCACCGCGTCCCTTCCTTTCGACAGGAAGCTCTACAAGTACGATATAGCCGGAAGCCTCGCGCACTGCCGTATGCTCGCCCGGCAGGGGATAATCACTGCCGCGGAGGCGGACAAGATAGTGCACGGGCTCGAAGCCGTCTTTGCCGAGATCGAGTCCGGCAAGTTCGAATGGAAGACCGGGCTCGAGGACGTGCACATGAACATCGAGGCACGGCTGACGGAGCTTGTCGGGGATGCTGGGAAAAAACTGCACACGGCGAGGAGCCGCAACGACCAGGTGGCGCTCGACGTGAGGATGTACCTCAGAGACGAGGTGGCGGCGGTCATGTCCGCGATATCCGAGGTACAGGATGTGATACTGACCAGGGCGGAGGCCTGCATCGACGTGATAATGCCGGGCTACACGCACCTCCAGCGCGCGCAGCCGGTGCTCTTTTCGCACCACCTGATGGCCTACTTCGAGATGCTCGACCGTGACCTCGGCCGGTTCGAGGACTGCGGGAAACGGGGCGACCGGATGCCTCTCGGCTCGGGCGCGCTCGCCGGGACGGATTTCCCGATAGACCGGCGTTTCGTCTCGCTCATGCTGAACTTCCAGGAGCCTACGCCGAACAGCATAGACTCGGTATCGGACAGGGACTATAACATCGAGTTCCTCTCCTGCTGTTCCATCCTGATGATGCACCTCTCCCGCCTCTCCGAGGAGCTTGTGCTCTGGTCAACGGGCGAGTTCGGGTTCATAACACTCCCGGACGCGTACTGCACCGGCTCGTCCATAATGCCGCAGAAGAAGAACCCGGACGTCCCGGAACTGATACGCGGCAAGACGGGCCGCGTCTACGGCGACCTGATAGCGCTGCTCACCGTGATGAAGGGCCTGCCGCTCGCCTACAACAAGGACATGCAGGAGGACAAGGAGCCTGTCTTCGACGCCGCGGATACGGTGAAGGGCTGCCTGCGCGCCGTGCGAGATATTCTTGCCGGGATGGAGCCAAACAAGGACGCCATGCTCGCCGCCGCCAAGGGCGGATACTCGACCGCAACCGACCTCGCGGACTACCTGGTCAGGAAGGGCCTGCCCTTCCGCGAGGCGCACGAGGTCGTGGGCAAGGTCGTCCGGCATCTTATAGAGTCCGGCAAGGAGATGGAGGGGCTGACGCTCGGCGAGCTTAAGACGTTCTACCCTCAGGCGGACGAGGATGCGCTTGCCTGCCTTAAGGTCGAGAGCTCCGTGGGCTCCCGCAACCACATAGGCGGAACCGCGAAGGAAGCCGTACTCGGGCATATACATTTCGTGAAGGACATCAGGGCCAAGACCTGATAATGGATAAAGACACCAAAGACACCCTCACCCAGATATACATGTCCGCGGTCGCCGCCGTGGATTCCTACTCCGCTGTAAAAGACAACCTCGTCCTTGGTCCCGGCGCCCTCGTGGTAGGCGGGACGCGCTACTCGCTCCCGGATATCAGGAACATCTACGTATTAGGCGCGGGCAAGGCCGCCTACGGCATGGCAAGGGCCGCCGAAGAGGTGCTGGGCGAGCTTATCACCGACGGCGCGGTGGTAACGAAGGACGGACACGGCGGGCCGCTCGAATTCATAGAACTCTACGAGGCGTCGCACCCGGTGCCGGACGGCCGGGGCGTGGACGCCGCCACCCGCATACTCGAACTGGCCGCAGGCGCCGGCGAGGACGACCTGGTAATCTGCCTTTTCTCAGGGGGCGCGTCGGCCCTGATGACGCTCCCCGCCGAGGGTATAACGCTTGCCGACAAGCAGGCGGTGACAAGGCTCCTGCTTGCATCCGGCGCGGACATAGGCGAGGTCAACTGCGTCAGGAAGCACCTCTCCGCGATTAAGGGTGGCCGCCTTGCCGAGGCGGCATACCCCGCGCGGGTCGCAACACTCCTGATATCGGACGTGCTTGGCGACGACATAGGCACGATCGCTTCGGGTCCGACCGCCCCGGACGATACCACATATATCCAGGCAAAGGAGATACTACTGATGCGGGGAGTGCTCGACCGGCTTCCCGAGTCCGTGAGAGAAATGCTCGAAAAGGGCTGCAACGGGGATATCCCGGAGACCCCGAAGCCCGGCTTCGAGTCGTTCGGCCGGGTTAGCAACCTCGCGGTCGCATTCAATATGGCCGCGCTCAAGAAGGCGGAAGAGACCGCGGGCCTTCTGGGGTATAACGCCGCCATACTCGACGACGGCATAACGGGCGAGGCGCGTGACGCCGCGGCCCGGCTTGCGGACGAGGCCGTCCGGTGCAGGACCGGAGGGGTCAAGACACCCGCATGCCTGATAGTCGGCGGCGAGACTACGGTGACCATAAAAGGCGGGGGGAAGGGCGGCAGGAACCAGGAAGCGGCCCTGGCCTTCGCCATAAAGATACAAGGGATACCCGGCGTTTACGCGCTTTTTGCAGGGACCGACGGGACGGACGGCCCGACCGACGCGGCAGGCGCCTTCGCCTCCGGCCAGACGGTATCGAGGGGCACTAAGGCCGGGCTCGACGCGCAGGCATCCCTGATGGACAACGACTCGTACCGCTTCTTCAAGGCAATGGACGACCTGTTTATAACCGGCCCCACCGGCACCAACGTCATGGACATCGGGATAATCCTGATTTCATAGTCTCTTCTGCGTTTTTTAATCAAAAAGAATAAATCTTTTCTTTTTTGTAATCCTTTTCCCCGCTCTTCCGTTATAGAAGCATTACAGACCGTCAGCGCTGGTCTAAAACAATTTTTTCCTTGGCTATACAGCCAGGAAAGGGGAATCCGAAGATGAAAGACATGTTAAAGAAGGCAGTTGCCGTGGTCGCCCTGAGTGTTCCGCTTGTCATGACCTCCTCCGTTTTCGCCGCGACCAAGGGCGAGGCCGCCAAGACCGAAGCCAAGCCGGCTGCGACTGAAGCCGCCGCACCTGCTGCTGCCGCCGAGGAGAAGAAGCCCTGCGAGCCCAAGGCCGTGAAGAAGCACCACAAGAAAAAGGCCGCCAAGAAGGCCGAAGAGAAGAAGGCCGAAGAGGCCGCCCCGGCTGCTCCGGCTACCGAGAAGAAGTAACTTTTCGTTTATTGTTCCGAGCTTAAGAAGGCCCCGGCGCCCGACCAGGATGTCCGGCGCTGACTAAGCCACGCGGGTGCGTGGCGCAACCTGGGGTTGCCGAGGCCTTCTATAAGCCGGAATTGCACGTCCGCTTTACTTTTTCTTGAATATACCAGTATTTACGTCCAGCCTTTTCATCCCCGTCTTTTTTTCTATGTCTCAAGGTTTTGTTTGATATATACTAAGCGTGTAATCCTTATCGTGTCCCTATACGTCTAAGACTATGTAGACCAGCCCGTACGGGCTGCGCTTAATATTGTCAGACGTATATCAGCCCAGAAGCTGTGGGAGGAGAGACGATGAGGAACATAGTAATCAAGGCCCTGGCAGTCGTTGCATTGGCTATTCCGCTTTTTGCGGCCCCTGTCGCGTTCGCGGCCACCGAAGGCGCGCCGGCAAAGGGGATGGAGCAGAGCAAGGTCGAAAGCACCCAGAAGGCGCCGGTTGTGAAGAAGGCCGAGCAGAAGAAGGTTACGGCGCACAAACGGCACCACAAACACCATAAGACGGCTAAAAAGACGTCTGGCGCCGCAAAGTCAAGCGCCACCAAAGGCTGAACCCGGGACCCCGTTCAGCTCTTGCTCAGAGCCAACTATCGGGGTCCCGCCGGGACCCGATGCAAAACGACGAGCAGGAGCTGATTACTTCCGCGAAAAAGGGCGATACCGAGGCCTTCGGTGTTATCGTCGAGCGGTACATGCCGAAGGCCCTGGCCTTCGCCCGGCATATGACGGGCAACACAGAGGACTCCCAGGACCTCGCCCAGGAGGCGTTTATCCGGGCTTACAACAGCCTTGGCTCGTTTAAGGGCGATTCCGGTTTCTACAGTTGGTTCATGCGGATACTTTATAACCTCTGCATCGACCACCTGAGGAAGGCGACGTTTATAAAAAAGGTCTTTTTCTTCGCGTCCGCGAGGGACGAGGAAAAGCCGGACGATGACGACCCGATGGCCAGGTATGCGGACCCTCACCCGGAAAGCATCCCGGACGGGGGGCTGGAACAAAAAGAGCTCAAGGCCGCGCTGAACGCGGCGATCATCCGCCTGCCTGCGAGACAGCGGGCCGTGTTTTTGATGAAGCACAACGAGGGGATGAAGATTACCGAGATAGGCTTGGCCCTCGGGATAAGCGAGGGGGCCGTGAAGTCTCACCTTGTAAGGGCTGTTTCAGCATTGAAGAAAAGCCTGAAAGAGTATGGAAGCCATGAATAACAATGACACCTGCTGTAAAGGGTTTGCGGAACAGATAATACTTCGCCATTACGGCGAACTGGACGACGCGGAGTCGGCAAGGCTCGAATCGCACATCGCAGCCTGCCCGTCCTGCCGCGCGTACAGGGACGAACTCGCCCGGACGCTTTCGGCCGTGTCCGCCTACGTACCGGGGCCCTATGAGACGCGACGCGCCCATGCAGGGGTGATGGCACGGTTAGCAGCACCCGCCCCGGCTGTACGTCCCTGGGTAAGGAGGCTTGCCCCGGCCCTCGTGCTTGCGGGCTTCTTCGCCGTGGCTGTCGGGTTGACGGTCTACAACCCGTTCGCCCCCGTACAGAAGCCGCCGGTCGACCAGGTCCTTATGGCCAAGGCGGACTGGGACAGCATAGAACATATCGACGTTATCAACGACCTGGATGTTGTGGAGGCTATGGACAACATCGGGGACATGGACGAGCTTTGACGAAAATTTCAACCCTGACAATACCGTCTGTCTTGCTGGCCGCGCTCCTTGCCTGCGCACTGCCCGCTTTCTGCTCTGACGCGCCGCCTTCGGTAAGCGCGCCCGAGAACCCCGCTCCCCAGGCCCAGGAAAACCTTACCCCTCAGGAAAAACAGAAACTTCAGGAAAACGAAAAGAAGTGGAAAGCGATGCCCCCCGAGCGCAAGGAGCGTATTAAAAAAGCCTACAAGGCGTACAAGGCTATGCCCCCTGAAAAAAAGCAGGAGGCCCGCAAAAAGGTAGAGCGGCTCCACAACATGCCCCCGGATAAGAAACAGAAGATAATCAAACGGCTCGATAAGTGGAAGAAGATGACGCCGGCCGAGAGACAGGCCGAACGGGATAAGGTCGCACGGTTCCAGGCCCTGCCGCCCGAGAAACAGCAGGAGATAAGACTGCACCTGCAGGAGATAAAAGCCCTGCCGCCCGCGGATCGCGGCCCGAAGATGGAAGAACTTAGAAAACAGCTCGAAACCGAAGGAATACTGCTGCCCGGCAGACTTCCAAAATCGCGTCCCGTGCCAGCCCCGGGCGGCCAGCTTTCAGGCCCGCAGGCCGGGGGGAGAGCCCCCAAAAGTCCTTGACTATTCTCCCCTAACATGCTAAATTCCAAAACTTAACCGTGCTCATGACGCCCGATGCAAAGGCGACCGCACAACCGCTGTGCAAACATATGGGTTGTTTAATATAAATAGATGCTTGACCCAAAGTTTATAAGGGATAACCCCGACCTGGCCGTCCAGGCGCTCTCGACACGCCGCCAGGACTACTCAGCAGAGATAAAGCGGGTTATCGGGCTTGAGAAGGACAGGCGCGACACGCTCGCCCGGGTCGAGGACCTGAAAAGGCAGCGCAACGAGGCGTCCAAGCTCATCGGGCTCAAGAAGCGGAACAAGGAAGACGCCTCGGAAGTGATGGCCTCGATGAAGGCCGTGTCGGACGAGATAGAGGCTCTGGACACAAAAGTCAGGGACATCGACACAGGCCTCCGGGACCTGCTCCTCAATATCCCCAACATCCCGCACAAGTCCGTGCCGGTCGGGGCGGGCGAGGAGGACAACCCGGTAGTAAAGACCTGGGGCGAGCCGGGAAAGTTCGCATTTATCCCTAAGAACCATTGGGATATCGGCGAGGCGCTCGACATAATAGACTTCGAACGGGCCGGCAAGATAACCGGGGCCCGTTTCGCGATAATGAAGGGCGCGGGGGCGCGGCTCGAGCGTGCGCTCATAAACTTCATGCTGGACCTCCAGACCGGGGAGAATGGCTACACGGAGATACTCCCGCCGTTCATGGTCAACCGCGAGAGCATGACGGCGACCGGCCAGCTCCCGAAGTTCGAGGAGGACCTCTTCCACGTGGACGATGGGCAGTTTCTGCTCATACCCACCGCGGAGGTCCCGGTGACCAACATTCACAGGGGGGAAGTGCTCCCGGAAGAGTCCCTGCCGGTAAAGTACACCGCCTATACGCCATGCTTCCGCAGGGAGGCGGGCTCGTACGGCAAGGATACCAGGGGGCTGATCCGCCAGCACCAGTTCGACAAGGTGGAGCTGGTCAAGTTCGCGCACCCGGACAGCTCCTACGATGAGCTGGAGGCCCTGCTGAAAAACGCCGAAGAGGTCTTGGTGCGGCTCGGCCTGCCATACCGGGTGGTGTCGCTCTGCACGGGCGACCTCGGCTTTTCGGCCGCGAAGACCTACGACATAGAGGTCTGGCTGCCCGGGCAGGGCAAATACAGGGAGATATCCTCCTGCAGCAATTTCGAGGACTTCCAGGCAAGGCGAGGCGACATACGATACAAGCCGAAGGAGGGCAAGGGGACCTCGCTTCTGCATACGCTTAACGGCTCCGGGCTCGCGGTAGGACGGACCCTGGTCGCCGTCCTGGAGAACTTCCAGGAGGAGGACGGCTCGGTCACCATACCGGATGCGCTGAGGCCGTATATGGGCGGACTGACGCGGATAGGGACGTGAGCGAAAAGTACGTGGTAGGAAACGACGTGCCACGTGTTTATCTATCACGTGTTTACCACCTACGTGTTTTTTAAGACTCGGAGGGATGGCCGAGTGGTTTAAGGCGGCGGTCTTGAAAACCGTTGAGCGAAAGCTCCGTGGGTTCGAATCCTACTCCCTCCGCCAGGAAAAAGCCGTGGACGGCAAATACGTGTATGAAAGGACGTGGGTGAGAAAACGTGAAACGTGTTTACCGCACACGTCTTTACCGTAAACGTATTTTCCTCCCACGTGTTTAATAGAAACGGAGAGGTGGCCGAGTGGCCGAAGGCAGCCGCCTGCTAAGCGGTTGTGGGGGTAACACTCCACCCAGGGTTCGAATCCCTGCCTCTCCGCCATTTTTCAGGTTCGGCGTGTGGTCGAAGGTTATCTTGTAGAAGCGGCGTTACTGGGGAACGGGATATTATATCCAGACAAGGAGGATGAGGAGATGTTGAAGAAATTGGCTACGTTTGTGATGGGTGCGGCCCTGGTGGTCTCGGTGTCGGCGTGCGGCAAGCAGGAGCAGAAAGCCCCGGCCGCCGGACAGCAGCCCGAGGGTGGTCCGAAGCTTGCTCTCCCGCAGAAGGGCCAGGAGGCCACGGTCGAACTGCCCGCGGACGTCAAGGGCAAGTGGAAGGCGATCAAGGTCGAGGTAGAGGACAAGAAGACCAAGTCCAAGAAGGAAGTTACGATAAAGCTGGGCGAGGAAATGAAGATACCCGGCTCGAGCCTCTCCGTGAAGGCCGTCGAGTTCGTGCCCTCTTTCGTCATGCAGGGGCTTAACATCACCTCCGCCTCGAACGAGGCCGCTAACCCGGCCGCGAAGGTAATCATAACCGAGAACGGCAAAGAGGTGTTCAAGGGCTGGCTCTTCCAGAAGTTCCCGACCACCCATGCGTTCACGCATCCGGACTTCGGCGTCGTGCTGACCGGCGGTGTGCCCGCATAGTATAAGTTTTCAGGTTTGCGCCCATAGCTCAGCTGGATAGAGCGACGGTCTACGGAACCGTAGGTCGGGAGTTCGAACCTCTCTGGGCGCACCATGAAAATCAAAGGGTTACGGCAAACGCCGTAACCCTTTTTTGTTATGCGTAACGTTTCCGAAACCCTTTACCTTGACCAAACCGGCATGCCGGGCGTCCGGGCACTCGGCGGATTCAAGTTTCAAGTGCAACAGGTTAGATGTTCACAGAGTACCTGATTCGGTGTTCTAAAGCCAAGTATTTTTCTTGGTCGGTTGTTCAGTCGTTCCATTACGAAGTCGATTTCTTCGT
>Ga0334722_10001770_pt1 | contig 25901 bp, 19 predicted proteins | sample C3_bottom_MG_FD_207210 | JGI IMG/M metagenome (GOLD analysis project Ga0334722, IMG submission 207210) | Sediment microbial communities from Yellowstone Lake, YNP, Wyoming, USA - C3_bottom | ecosystem: Environmental > Aquatic > Freshwater > Lake > Sediment | place: USA: Wyoming | collected... | reverse complement strand
CGAGCATCAGGCAGGAGATCCCGGCGTTGGCCAGGTGCGCCGCGATCCCGGAACCCATCACGCCGGCCCCGAGCACGGCCACCTTGCGGATTTTCGGAAACATCGGTTCCTACCTCCTGTCGGGTCGTGGTCGGGCGGAGCGCGAAAGTGAATCATGGTTCACAATGAACAGCCTGTCAAGGTTTGTGGGTTGTGGGCAGGGGACACACCTTCCCTGCGGCCCGGGTTTACACCAGGTATGTCCCCTGAAAGCGCCTGCACCTTAAAGTAGCTCCACCCTGCCGTACCTCAGGCAAGAAAACCCCTCGGTGGCTGGTGTCGTGGGGGCAGTTGGGGGAGAATGTGCCCATGCGGGGGATCTACGTACATGTGCCGTTCTGCGTCCGCAAGTGCGGGTATTGCGATTTCTACTCCGTGACCGACGGGGAGGAGGCGCGCGCCGGGTTCCCCGCGCTCGTGGAGCGGGAGATGGACCTCCTCCTGCGTGCGTACCCCGGAGAGGCGGAGGTCCCGGCGGACACCGTGTATTTCGGCGGGGGGACGCCGACGGTCCTCGGGCCGGATCGGCTCAACCGGCTGCTCGCCGCGATCCGGTCGCGCTTTCCCGTGGCGGAAGACACCGAGATCACGACGGAAGCGAACCCGGGGACGGTGACCAGCGCCGATTTCTCCCGGCTGCGGGAGGGCGGCTTCAACCGCGTGAGCCTCGGGGTCCAGTCGTTCCGGCCGGAAACCCTCGCCGCCCTCGGACGGATCCACTCCGTGGAGGACGTCCGCGCGGCGTACCGGGACGCGCGCAGGGCGGGGTTCTCCTCCGTGGGGATCGACCTCATCTTCGGAAACCCCGGCCAGAACGAGGCGGAATGGCAAGAGGACCTCGACCTCGCCGTGACGTTCCTGCCTGACCACGTGTCGGCTTACGCGTTGACGCCGGAGCCCGGGACGCCGATCCACGAGGCGATCGGCGGCGGCGAGATCGCCCTGCCCGACGACGACGCCGTCGCCCGGATGTACACGGCGGCGCGGGAAACCTTGAGGGCCGCGGGATACCGCCACTACGAGATCTCCAACTTCGCCCGGCCGGGGAAGGAGTGCCGCCACAATTTGAAATATTGGCGCAGGGACGGGTACCTCGGGCTTGGTCCCTCGGCCCACGGGCTGCTGTTCCCAGGGGAATCCGCCCCGTTCGGATTGCGGACGGCGAACCCGCCGTCGCTGCCCGACTACGTCCGGGCGCCAAGCAAAGGGCGCCTTCCGTGGGGTTCGACCCGCGTGTGCGGCCGGGAGGACGCGTGGAAGGAATCGCTCATCTTCGGGCTGCGGATGTCGGAAGGGGTGTCTCCGGATTCGATCGAAAAAAAGAACGGCCCCCCGCCCGACGAGGTGCGGGAGGCCGTGGAAAGCCTGATCGGATCCGGCTTGCTGCTCCGGGAGGGAGATCGGCTGCTGCTCCCGGAACGGCACTGGTTCGTATCAAACGAGGTGCTTCTGCGCCTGGCCTGACGGGTCAGTCACCGTGTCCCCGCCCGTGCTTGCCGTGCCCCTCGTCGTCGCGGTCGTGGTTCTCCCGCTCCTTCCATTCCTTCTCGTCGCGCTTCCGTTCCTTGCGCTCCGCCTTATCCCACTGCTTGTGCTCTTTCTTCCATTGCCCGTACGGGATGCGCCGCTCCCGCTCGAAACGACCGCGGAAATCCCGCGGGACGACGATCACATCCCGGGGCACCCGGCGCCGCTCGACCACACCCCACGGTCCGTTGTACGCCCTCGACCGGTACCACCGCTCGCCGCGGGGCGACCACCAGTATCCCCCGTAGAAGAAGACGTCGACGTGCGGGTCGGGGACGAAGTAGACCCGCGACCTCGGCACGAGCACCACCTCCGGCGGTTCGGCGACCACGATGGGCGGCGGTCCGAGGTTGATGTTGACGCTCACCTCCGCCCGCGCGGGCTCCGAAAGCCCCATTGCGGCGGCAATCGCCGCCCCCGCCAGCAGACACCGGAAAATCCTTCCCGAATTCGTCATGCGCAACCTCCCTTCATGTAGTCGTGGGTAAGACCGCCCCGCGATCCTTTTTATTCAATCGGGCCGTAAAGAATCCCACGACCCGGCTCGTGTCTCATATAATATATGATCGCTATGAATATCGAGAAAAAAGAGACCGGACCGGGGGGAATCGAACGGCGGGTCGGGGTAGGGATCCGCCTGAAACTGTTCGGATTCCTGCTCCCCCTCGTCTTCCTCCTGATCGTCACCGTGACCTGGGTGGTCACGGAGGTGACCAAGTCCACCCTGCGCCGCGACCTGCTCCAGCGGGGCGCCGCGATCTCCCGCGTGGTGGCCCTCTCCGCGGGACATTCCCTGCTGTCGAACGATCCGCTCGGGCTGGACCGGCTGGTATCGGAAACCAGGGCGAGCGATCCGGACATCGCCTTCGTCGCCATCCGGGACGCCTCCGACATCGTGGCGGCCCACGACCGGGTGACGGAGAGGGGAAAACCGTACCGCCCCGTCCCCCCCCTGCTTCCCCTGGGAACGTTCGGCGACACGCGGGCGGACGAGGTCGTGCGCGACGGACGGCGGCTCATCGAATACACCACCCCGATCTCCTTCGCGGGACGGCACGTGGGGATCGCCTCCCTCGGGCTCTCCATGGAGGGTCTCGCGGGCGCGCAACGGTCGATCCGGCAGCTGATCTTCGCCGCGGCGGCGGTCATCCTGGTGGCCGCTTTCTTCGGGACGCTGCTGGTCTCCTCGTTCATCACCACCCCGGTAAAGCGGCTCCACCAAGGAGTTCTCTCTCTCGGGAGCAGCGAGACGTTCCAGCCCGTTCCGGCACGCTCCTCCGACGAACTGGGCGCTCTCACACGGAACTTCAACCGGATGGCGGAGACGATCCTCGCCCAGAAGACCGCCCTGCAAAAGAAAGCGGTTCAACTGGAGGAAGCGTACGTCAGCATGGTTCGCGTCATCGCCGCGTCGCTGGACGCGAGGGACCCGTACACGATGGGGCACTCGACCCGCGTCGCCCGGATGGCGTGCGCGCTGGGACGCCGCCTCGGGATGGGCGAGGAGGAGCTTTCCAACCTGGAGCGGGCGGCGATCTTCCACGACCTCGGGAAGATCCAGACCCCCGACGACGTCCTCCTCAAGGGGGAGCGCCTGTCGCGCGCCGAGGAAGAGCAGATGAAAAGCCATCCCGTCGACGGTACGGAGATCCTCCGGATGGCGCCGTTCCTCCACCGGTACATCCCCGTGGTGCGCGCCCACCACGAGTGGTACAACGGGGACGGGTATCCGGACGGAATCAAGGGGGACGAGATCCCGCTCCATTCCCAGCTCATCGCGCTGGCCGACGCCTTCGACGCGATGACCACCGACCGGCCGTACCGGCAAGCGCTATCGACCGAAGAGGCGATCGACGAGATCCTGCAGTTCCGCGGGACGCAGTTCTCCCCGGAATTGGCCGATGCGTTCGCGAAAATGGTGCGGGAGATGCCTCCGGAGGACGAATCCATATTGAAGAGCATGGTGCTTTGAGACGAAAGGCCCTACCGCCGATCCTCCTCCTGTCGGTCCTCGCCGCTACCGCTTTTTCGGGGTGCGCGGGACGTTCGAAAACCATCCACCCGCCTCCGGCGGAGAAACCACAGGTCGCACCGCCCGCCGCGAAGCCGCCCGCGCTCCCCGTGTCCGACAAGATGTTCGCCGAGGGGATGGCGGCGTTGCAGGAGGGGGGGCACGAACGGGCCCTCGAGCTGTTCTCGGCGGCATGGCAGGAGAAGCCCGGCCACGCGGGGGTCGCCAGGGAGTTCGACGGCGCGCTGCTCGCCCTCAAGAAGAACGGGGACGCGGCGTACGCCCAGGGAAAGTGGGAAGCCGCGGGAAAACGGTGGATGGGGACGCTCCGGTTCATCACCCATCCCGCGGCGAACTGGCGCGGCTACCCCTTCACACGGAGCGAGGTGCGCGCGAGGGTCGACCAACTCAGCGCGGCGCTGATGGAGAAGGCGCTGACGGAGTACCGCCGGGGGGACGTTCCGTCGGCGATCGTCGACTGGAAGACGATCCTTTCCTACGACCCCTCGCACGAGGAGGCGGCCCGCTCGCTCCGGACCGCCTCGAAGCAGCTCGAGACGCTGAAGAAGATGCCGCCCGGGAAGTAGCCCCCGGCGTCAGCCGGCCCTGCGGTCGGTCCTGTTCACCAAGAGGGCGACCCGGGCGACGAGCTCCTCCGGCCCGGAAGGCTTTTCGAGGAAATCCGTGAAGCCCCGGGCCTCGAGTCGTTCTCGTAAACCTTTCTCGCCCGAATCTCCGATGACGAGCATCGGGACGGCAAGCCCGCATCGGCCGAGCTCGTCCATCAGCTCCAGGAGCCACGTACCGGGCCTCCGGAGGATTGCGACGACCAGAGAGAACCGTTCGCCCTTCTGCCGGGCATCGAGAAGTTTCTCGATGCCTTCCCGCCCGGCGCCGGCCTCGCCTACATCGTACCCGCCCTGCCGGAGGGCGACGGCAACGGAGAACCGGAGGTCCAGCTCGGTGTCCACGACCAGGACCCGTATCTTCGCGCCCATCGCATCTTCTTTCCGTTGCCGCTATGGGGCGGGCCGGACGGAAACGAGCTCGACCTCGAAGATCAGGGCGCTGTTGGGCGGAATATGGGAGCCCGCGCCGCGCTTGCCGTAGCCAAGCTTCGCCGGGACGAAGAGCTTCCACTTCGCCCCCTCCTTCATTCTCGTCAGGGCCTGCGTCCAGCCCGGGATGACGCGGTCCGGCCGAAACGTCGCCGGGCTTCCGCGTTTGTAAGAGCTGTCGAACTCGGTCCCGTCGATGAGGGTCCCGCGGTATCGGACCGTTACGTTGTCGGTCGCGGCCGGCGATCTGCCGGTCCCTTCCGTGATCACCTGGTACTGCAGTCCGCCCGGAAGGGTCACCACCCCGTCCTTTTTCCCGTTTCCGGCGAGGAACGCCTCCCCTTCCTCGAGGCGCTTCCGCGCTTTTTCGTCCCGATCCTTCCGGTCATCGACCGCAACCTTCTTGCGCAACTCCAGAAGAGCCTGGCGCATTTCGTCGGCGGTCATCAGCGGTTCCGTGCCTTTGACGGCGTCCTGGATCCCCTTCGACAGGAGGTCCGGGTCGAGCTCGATCCCCCGCCGCTTGAAGTCCTCGACGAATTCGTACCCGACGCTGTAGCTGATTTTCTCCTTCGCGTCCTTGAGCCCGGGTTTTTCTCCCGCCGAGCAGATACCGGCAAGAAAAACCGCTGAAAGAACGGCTGCGGTCGGCGCCTTCATCCGTTATTCCCTCCTGTTCTTCCCGATCGACTTTCCGGCATACGAGGGGCGCATGCCGATCCGGCGCGATCCCGCGTTATTTCCTCGAATGCTTCGCCTTCCACTCGCCGATCATCCGCTTCGCTTCCAGAAGTTGCTCGGGAGACAACGTCCTGGCGGCCCCGTCCTTCGCCCCGGCCAGCTGATCGCGCGCCTTCCCGGCGCTCTGCTCCGCCGCCAGAGAAAACCAGTAGTACGCTTGCAAGGGGTCCCGGGGGACGCCTCGTCCGTTCTGATACGCGATCCCGAGATTGGCCTGGGCGTCGGGATGTCCCTGCTCGGCGGCCTTTCGGAGCCACGTCACCGCATCGGCATAATCCCGCGCGACGCCTTCTCCGTTGGCGTACGCCGCGCCGAGGTTGAACTGGGCGCCCGGATGTCCCCGCTCCGCGGCTCTTCGATACCACCTCGCACCCTCGGCAGGATCCCGCGGGATGCCCCGTCCATTGAAATACGCGGCCCCGAGGTTGTTCTGGGCGCCCGGATGTCCCTGTTCAGCGGCCGATCGGAACCACTTCACCGCCTCCGCGTAATCCTGCGGGACGCCGAGTCCGTTGTGGTACGCGACACCGAGATTGAACCGGGCTTCGGAATGCCCTTGCCCGGCGGCCAACCGCAACCACTTCGCGGCTTCCGCATAGTCCCGGGCAACGCCTTGCCCATTGGCGTATGCCGCCCCGAGCTCATATTGGGCCGAGGGATCTCCCTTCCCGGCCCTGCTTCGAAGAGTCCTCGCGTCGTTGGAACAGGAGCAGAGAGCGGCCAGGACCGCGAGAAGGACGACCGGCAGAACCGGCAGGAAAGTCCGCCTCACCATGCGTCCACCCTTTGGAGGTTGTCGCCGAATCTCCGCCCGCATGGCGGTGCCCCGATTCCTCATGGAACGGCGATCAGCTCGACTTCGAAGACGAGGGTCTGGTTGGGCCGGATCCTGGCGCCGGGGGGGCGCTCGCCATAGGCAAGAGCGGGTGGAATGTACAGCGTCCAGATCGAGCCCTCCTTCATGAGTTGCAGCGCCTCGCTCCACCCCTTGATGACCTTGTCGACCCTGAACACGGCGGCCTCGCCCCTCTTGCGGGAGCTGTCGAATTCAGTCCCGTCGGGGAAGGCGCCGCGATAATTGACTTTCACCTTGTCGGTCCTGCCCGGCTGTTTGCCCGCACCTTCCTTGATGATCTTGTACTGCAGGCCGCTCGGCAGGGTCACGACGCCCTCCTTCCTGGCGTTTTCCGCCAGGAACGTCGCGCCTTCCTTCCTGGTTTTATCCGCCGATCGCCTGCGTTTTTCGGCCGATTCCTTCTTTTTTTCCGGCTGTTTTTCCTTCAGGCTCCTTTGAAGCGACCCCAATGCGTCCGCCATCTCCTGATCGCTCATGGCGGCCTGATCGCCGGCAAACGCTTCCCTGAAGGCCTTGACGTAGATGTCAAGGTCGAGGTCCACGGACCGGGCCTTCAGGCTGCTGCCGGTCTTGTACCCGAGGCTGTAGCTCACCTTCTCCTTCCGGCTCCCGGCATCCTTGCGGTTTTCGGTATCCTTCCCGGATTCCGGCGGCTTCCCGGCCGAGGCCTGTCCCTGGGAGATTTCGACCTGGAGGGCATTGCCCTTGGTCGTCGCCTTGATGATCAGCTCCCTGGAAAACCCCGGCGACGCCACGTTCAGCGTGCTTTGTCCGGCGCGCCGCACGGTGATCTTGACCTCCTTGCCTTGCCTGGGCGATACCGCGACCATCTCCGGATCGGCAGGTACCCATTCAGCGCTTATTTCCACCGGTTTGCCCTTGGCGTCAAAGCCCTCTGCTCTGGCCATGACGGTGTCCTGCCCGCCGGCGCCGACATACGTCGGCGGAAAAACCCACCTTTCTCCCATGAACAGACCCCGGGTCAGCCGCGGATCCAGCTGGAAGGAGACCTTGATGTCGGTCAGGGTGAGAGCGGCCGGCCGTGCCGCTTCTTCGGAAGCATGGATGCCGCGAGCCGGAAGAATCAATGTCAGCGCCGCAAGGACAACCAAATGGGTTGCATTGGTTATTGTCACGATGATACTCCTCTCGAAATCACGTCAAGGCTTGCATTTCGTCATATCGCCGATGCAGTACGGCCTCATCATCTCGTTATCCTCGTGCTCGAGGATATGGCAGTGCCATACGAAGAGCCCCGGGATGTCGTAGAAGGCCTTTATCCTCGTGATCTCGCCGGGGAAGGCGACAACGGTGTCTTTCCTGCCCGTCTCCCAAGGCTCGGGACCGCGGACCGCTCCCCCGATGACCTGGCGGTTGACGACCTGGAACTGGACCATGTGCACGTGGATGGGATGGGCGTCTTCCGTGAAGTTGCTGATCTCCCAGATCTCGGTCGCGTTTAACGCGGGGTTTTCGGTGATCGGATCGGACCACAGCCTGGGGATTCCCATTCCCGAGAGAGGATCGACGGTGCCCAACTGCGCCATGATGGGCGCCAAAGGCGCGGACTTGTTGTTGCAGGCGGGCGGGGTGACGCCGGGCACATAGACGCTGTTCCTGTCGACGCAGATCAGGGCCGATTCCGCCTCGTTGAGGCTCACCTGTCGGACGTTCGTCGCGGCGCCGAGCGGGGGGATGGCGGGAAGCGCAGGAATCGTGCTCGTGTCGGGCGCGGTAAGCGCCACGACCCGGAACTCCATGACCTGGCCCGTCGTATTGGAATCCGCCTGGACCGATGCCGGGAACGGACCGCCGAACGGCTCGTCGGGCCCGATGTTTTTCAGGTGGAGCGTGTTTCCGGGTTTGAACTTCGAGAAGTCGACGATCACGTCGACCCGTTCCGCCGGCCCGACAAGGAGCCGATCGAGCACGGCCGGGGCGGCCAGGAAGCCGCCTTCGGCGCCGATCTGGGTGAAGTTTGCCTTGACTCCGCCGTCATCGATTTTCAGGATGAGGAACCTCGAATCGGAGCCGTTGAGGATGCGGAAGCGGTACTTCCTGGGTTCCACGTCCAGGTACGGCCAGGTGTTTCCGTTTACGACCATGGTGTTGCCGAAGAACTCGGAGTTGTGGATGGGCGAGACATCGCTTGCAAACGTCGGGTCGGCGATATAGGGCCCCGCGTAACCGTCGAAGAAAACCCTTGAGTTCGGATAGAACAGGGAACCGTCGGAATCAAAGGACCGGTCCTGGATGACGATGGGAATCTCGTAATACATTGTCCCGGGCGCGTCGCCGAATTTGGGAGAAGGCCCGGGGAGCCCGCCGGTGACGGCGGGTTCGGACGGCAGATCGGTCGGCCCGCCGCGCAGGAGATAGAAGCCGGCCGGCCCGGCGTACACGTTGGTACGGGTCATCCCGAGGCTGTGGTCGTGAAACCAGAGCGTCGCGGCCCCCTGGTCGTTGCGGTACTGAAACGTTGCGGCGCCTTTTTGTACCGGAACGCCCTTGATCTGGTCGAAGTTCGAGCCGCGGCAGAAGAAATCGTCCGCGGTCCCCGGCGTCTTCGGATACCCCGGGGCGTCGATGCAGTCGATGTTGTTCGCGTCGGGCAGGTACCATGCCTCCGGAAAGCCGTCGCTGTCGGGGTTGACGTGGGCGCCGTGGAGATGGACGGTGACGGGTACCGGCCCTTCATAGGGAAGCGGGCTCTTTCCCCGGCAATCGGTCCCCTTGGCGCCGTCCATGCAGTCCCCCGGCGGGTTCGCCCAGTGCAGCGTCTGGTCCACCGGGAGCAGATGGGGAAGGAAATTGCCGGTCACGGGATCTTTGAGATCGTTGATCCACTTGACCCGGGTCGGCACGTTCACACCCGCTTCGATGGTAAACGCAGGGTAATTGAACGTGCCGCCCTGGGCGGCCGTGCCGGGATACCGGATCGAACCGTAGCTCCACACGGTGGTTGCGGGAAGACCGGCGGGAAGGACCTGCTGCTGGAACTGCCTGACCGCGATCTCGTAGTACCTGGTCCCGTCATGGAGAACGGTTGTGGAAGGCATCTCCGGCGGTATCACCAGCGGCGTCACGTACTTCGGGATCGTGAGCGGGTCCAGGGTCCCGCCCGGAAGCGGGGCCGCGGCAGCGGTCCCGGAACTCAACGCCGACACGATAAAAAGGGCCGGAAGCGCGAACAGAACAACAGCCAATCTCGATTTCGTGGACAAGGTAATATACCTCCTCACCCCCTCTGGGGAATCCGGCTCCTCCCCTCCCGTCCGGGGAGGGGAGGAGCCGGGAGAGAACCCGCGTTTAGTGGCAGTAGTGGCTGACCACACCGGTACCGTAGTCACAGGCGGAGCTCCCGGGGTTGGCATCGGCGCCCGAGACCCTGACATTCGTGACGTTCAGGAAGGTCGGCTCCGGAGTCAGCAGGCCCACCGCACCCACCGCCGGTACGCTGCGGAACATGGGGTTCGCCAGCAAGGCGGCCCGGCCCCCGGTGTTGTCGGGCGCCAAGCCGTCGATCGGAACGATCACCTCGGGGTGATCGAAGGGCGCACGGTCGAACCGGTTGCGTTCGTCCGTGAGCTCCAGGAGGAAGTCCACCAGCGCGACCTTCTCCGCCTCGCTGAGGTTCGACTGGATCTCGATGTTCATGTTGACCATGTTGAAGTCCCGGTGCGCGGCGTTGCTGATCGGGAAGTCGCCGCCGCGGGTGTAGAAGTCCACCACCTGGCGCAGCGTCAGCTTGCCGCCGTTGTGGAAGTAGGGACCGGTGATCTCCACGTTGCGCAGCTGGGGCGCCTTGAAGGCGCCCATCCTGTTCACCCGGTTGACGTTGGGCCACGTGCCCATCTGGGCTCTGATGTCGCCGGGCCTGTCGCTGAAGCCGCCGAAGTTCATGACCTCGGCGAAGGGGTTCGCGGGATTGAACGGCCCCAGCGTGTCCATGAACCCTTCGATCATCGCCACGTCGGTGAGGGTATTGACCATGCCGCCGATCGCCCCACCGGCCTCGTCCAACTCGGGCGGGAAATCGCCGACGGTGATGTTGTTCGCGAAGGGACCAAGGTAAGGAGGCAGCAGAGGAGTGGCCGGCTCCCCGTCACACCCCGGGTTGATCTGCGGGTCCTGCGCCGTCGTCTCGAACAGCCCGAAGCACTCGGCGGCATTATCGAACGTGGTCATGGCGATTCCAGGGTAAGCCGGTTGAGCAAACCCATCGGCCACGTTATCGCCTCCGGGGTTGAAGCCCGGGCCTGCGAGGTTCTTCATCATCAGGGTCGCCAAGGACAGCGGCCAGCCAAACGGGTCGTTGCCACCCCTGCCGAGGTCCTCGGCGATGGGTCGAACCCCCAGGTCGTACATGCCGTTGTCCAGGAAGGCGGAGTCGGCTCCGGTCCACGCGCCGTGCAGGCCCTCCGCGGTGGCGCCGGGATACGCCAGGCCATCCACCGGGTTGGGAACGAGGCTCTGGTTGACGATTCGGCGTTCCACCGCATCCTGGCCGTTCTCGTTGATTTCGGCTTCGAGCAGGAAGCCCGAGATCACCCGAAGTCTGGCCAGCGGCTCAACGACCAGTTCGACCCCCGGTGCGGAGAACTCCGCAACGGCGTCCATCAGGTTGACCTTGCTGGTGAACGGCATGGTGTGGTCGGTCAGCGTGGGAATGGCATGGCACTCGCCGCACCGACCGGTCCGGAAGTTCGGATTCTTCAGCGACAGGTTGGACGCAAAGAAGATATCCAGCCCGAGGAGGGGATCCGGATCGTTGGGACCACGATTTCCACCGGACGCTACGAGCGTCCCGCCGGCGCCTCCCTCACCCGCGGGAGTCTGGAGAGCCAGAACGCCTGGATCCCGCTTGAAATTCCCGAATGGCGTGAAGCAGTAGTTCGGATCCGCACCCGCCTGGCCACAATTGAGCAGGTCCGCCACGAGCCCCGGCTCGCCCGGCTCGCCCAACGCCGCGAACGCACCCGGGTTGGCATCCAGGACCTGGTCGAACGGGGTGTTGTCCGGGACAAGGATCTGGACCCAGGCGTTTACAGACAGACCCCAGAAGAGGCTGAAGTTCCCTTCCATCTGCCTGAACTGGTTGGTGTCGGTCGCAAGGGCCGCACCCGCGGCAGGGGTGAGGACGTACCCGTCGAACGGGTCGGCAGGCGAATCGACCACGGCGCCGCCCGAGAGCACGGGGATGGCGACGCTGCCCGCGGCACACTGATTCGGATGGTTCGTGAAGTCGCCGTCAGTGTAACAGCCGTTGAGGTGCAAGCCGCTCACGTTTCGCCAGAGCGCGGGGTAATAGGCCTGGCGGATCAGTCCCGGGTAGCTGATGCAAAGCCCGGGCTTGCCGGGCGCGGGCGTCCCGGGAGAGCGATCCGCAGCCGCCAGTCCGGCGCAAAGCGAGCCGCCCTGGTTGGAGTACGGTCCCAGCACGCTGTCGGTGGGATCCACCAGCTGGTTGGCCAGGGGCGTCACGGTGCCCACGACGGTGGGAGAGCCCGCGACATTCACCACATTTCCCTGCAGCAGCTTCTTGCCGATCTTGGACCAGTTGCGGCCCGAGAAGGACATCTCGAACTCGCTGAGTCCCGGTCCCGTCGCCAGGGACGCGATGCTCGCGAACCGGATGACTTGCCGGGTCGCCTGGAGGCTCGACGCCGGGGTGGCGACCCAGACGTGGCTCTGAGGGTCGGCCGCGCCGAACACGCTGCCGCCGTTGAAGTCGTGACGGGCCCGTCCGTCCCAGAAGTTGTCGAAGTTGAAACCCGCAGCCTGCATGGTGGGCGTGTTGCGCGGCTCAACCCGGCGGATGCCCTGAAAGGTTGGAATCGGGTCCTGGGCCTCCGGAGATCCTGGTGGAGAGCGCAGGTCCGGCATGACGGCCTGAACCCCGTTGGCGGCCGGCTGGAAGGCCCCAACGGGCGCGATGTCGATGAACTTGTTGAACACGACGCCCATGGAGGACACGACGTCGTTGACGTCGCTCACGATGTTGTTGTTGTCACACACCGCGACAGTGCCCGTAACCGGGTTGCTGAAGCGCTGGGAGTCCAAATAGCCAGCGCTCTGGGCCATGTAGGGGATTGCACTCACGTTCGCTGTGAGTGGGTACCCCACCCCCGTGCACGCCGGGTCGCCGGCGATCTCGGGGTTGGCCAGCTTATGGAGAGGGAAGTCGCTTGCCACCAGATCAAACGTGTTGGGCGCCGCCCCTCCATGGATTTGGAAGGTAAAGTCGTTGTTCAGGTGGTTCGGGTTGATCTGGTTCCTGGTCCGGGTGTCGGTGCCGGTCCCGTTGAAATGGCACGTGCCGCACGACTGGACGCCGTCGCTGCCCACCTGCATGTCCCAGAACAGGGACTTGCCCAACGCGGTCGCGACTGTCCGGTTCCGGATGTAGTCGTTCTCGTTCGAATCCGTCACGTTGTTGGGGTCCGTGTTGACGAGGTAATTCGGGTTGTTTGGTGTACCGCCGGCCTCGGGCACTCGCAGCGAAGGCTTGCGGAGCCCGCCGACGCCGGTGCCGGGGTTGCGCGCGTTGATGAACCCCCGCTCGGGATCGTACAGGCGGTGGTTACCGCTCCCGAGGCCCGAAATGGGAGTGCCCCGGGTCGCCACGTTTCGAATGGCGGGCGTCGAGTACCCAAGCCCGTTGCCGAACACACTGAAGCCGAAATAGCTGGGTTCGCCCGGATCGCCGCCACAGAGGAGTGCGCCCTCCGGGGGCACGAGTTCCAGGGAGACGACACAAGTGAACGGATCCGCCGCAACCGGATTGTTGTAGTCGATCGGGGACTCTCCCGGCTTCACGCGGACCGCGCCCGGGGAGATCGTCGCGGGCGTGGTTATCCAGGTATACGTACCCGTCACGGGATCCCCGACGAGTTCAAGATGATCGACGACGTTGAACGTGCCTCCGGGATACAAGGAGTTGATCAGCCGCATCTCTTCCCCGGTGGTCGGATTGTAGTTCAGCGGATGGATCAGGAGGGAAGGCAGCGTGACGCCGAAGCCCGGACGTCGGGTGATCCCGGTTGCACGGTACGAGGGGAAGCCCGAATCGTTCCCGGGGGTGCTCGGATCGAACGTCACCAGGTACGGATTGTCCAGGAGCTGCTCGAGCTCGCTCCAGGTGGGAACGTTCTTCAGCGACGTGAAGGGAACCTCGGGTTCGAAGAGAAACCCTGCGGACGGCGTCCTGAGGCCTGAGGATGTTCCGTTCGTGACGATGTCCCCCGGAGCCGCCATGGCGGGCGTCACCGGACCCGCCAGGGCCAGGCAGAGGTATCCCACCAGGAATGTCGTGAGTTGTCGTTTGCGATTCTTCAAGGATCCCAGTGTCATGAAAGTTCCTCCTTCAAGGAGTTTCACCGGATGTTGACCGCGTGCCTGTCGGAAACCTCGCCGCTTCGGTTTTTTCCCTGGGGTCCTTTCCCTCCTTTCGCTGTCCGCCCGGATCCGCCATCGAGCCGGACTCTCCGACAGGGTCGCTCTCCTGTCGCTGCCGCATTGCGAGACGTCCGTAGATCTCGCACTTGTCGTACTCGCCGCCGCAGTAGAGGATCGCCCTCTCGACGGCGCCGCTGGTCAGGATCGTCACGTGGCATTCCTCGGATGGGTCATCAAGGAAAGGGCACCTCGGCGTCGATTCCTTTGGCACGGAGCCTCCTGCGGTCCCCGGTCCCGGGAGCCTGCGGTCAGCCGACAAAAAAGTATTTTTCTGGCCGTGCCGTCCGGAATATCAACAACCGTGCCCGAACGGAATGAGGGGATCCGACACGGAATTTATGTTGCCTTAACGGTGAGTTACGGCTGTGGAGGTCGTTTCTGGGTCGTGGTCCGGCTGAGCCGGAAGTGTGGCATGCCACGGAAGTGGGGCGCCACGAAAACGGGGCATGCCCGCAACAGGTCGGACGGGTCCTCGATTACTCCGACGGGCTCTCGAGCAGGTTGTGCCTGGCGAGCTTCCGGTAGAGGGTCTTCCGGTCAATGCCCAGGAGACGCGCCGCTCGCGCCTTGTTCCCGGCCGTCTTGCGAAGAGCCTCCCGGATTGCCATGGCCTCATCCGCCTCCGTCGTCTCCCGGATTCCCAACGTGCCGCGGCAACCGTTCTGCAACTGGGAAGGCAGGTGATCGATGCAGAGGGTGTCCCCCGGACAGAGGATGAAGCCATGCTCCAGGGCATGTTCCAGCTCCCTGACGTTCCCGGGCCAAGAATACTCCATGAAAACCCGCTCCACGTCCGAAGAGACCGCCCTGATCGACCTGCCCAGTTTCCTGTTGAACTTTCCGAGGAAATGTTCGAGGAGGAGAGGGATGTCATCGCGCCTCTCCCGAAGCGGTGGCAGGGGCACGTTGACCACCGCAAGCCGAAAATAAAGGTCCTCCCGGAATTGGCCGCGCGCGATCTTCTCCTTCAGGTCCTTGTTGGTGGCGGCGATCACCCGAACGTCCACCCGGGTCGGATGGGATTCTCCCACCCGTTCGAACTCCTTTTCCTGCAAGACCCTCAAGAGGCTCGCCTGCACCCTGGGGGATATTCCTCCGATCTCGTCCAGGAAGATCGTCCCCCCGTCGGCGCGTTGGAAACGGCCGACCCGGTCGCCCACTGCGCCGGTGAAAGCGCCCTTGACGTGTCCGAAGAGCTCGCTTTCGAGAAGGGCCTCGGACAAGGCGGAGCAGTTGACCTTGACGAGCGGGCCGGCGTTCCGGACCCCTTGGTGGTGCAGCGCCTCCGCGACGAGCTCTTTTCCCGTCCCGCTTTCCCCGGTGACGAGGACGGTGGTCTCCACGTCCGCCAGGCTCTCGATGAGCGAATAGACTCTCTGCATGGCTTTGCTCTTCCCGACGATTCCTCCTAGGCGGGTCTTCTCGCCGAGTTCCTGCTCCAGCCCGGCGAGGCGGGTTTCGTCCCGCGCCACGAGGACGGCGCCCATGGATCGACCGACCCGGTCCAGAAGGGGAACCGAGGACAGGCTCATGACCAGGGTCGGCATCCCCGCGCGTCGATGCTCGATGCGGCCCGGCCGGACGGCCTGCGTCCTTTCGAGGGTCTCCCGGACCGCTCCGAGAAACCCCTCCTTGCAGGGGAGACCGACGTCGCCAAGCCTCTTGCCGATATCGTCGCGCGCAAGCCCGCAGAGGCGCGTCGCGGCGTCGTTGAGCTCGAGGATCGTCATCTCCCCGTCCACGGTGACGATCGCGTCCTCGATGCTTCCGAAGATCGCCTCGAGGTGCGAACGGTATCTTTCCCTCTCATCGAGCACGCGCTTGTGCCGCAGCGCCATGTTCGCGATGCGCAGGAGCGTGCTCTGGACGACCGGCTTGGTCACGTAATCGAACGCGCCGAGACGCACGGCCTCCGTCGCCGTATCGAGCGACGGGTACCCGGTCATCATGACGACCGGCGAGGTGAGACCGCGCTCCTTGACGGCCATCAGGAAGTCGATCCCCGTTTTCCCGCCGAGGATGATATCGGAGAACACCACGTCCGGGTCGGCGGCGGAGATCCGCCGGAGGGCCTCGGCATAGTCCCTGGCGGCGAGCACTTCGTGTCCCTCGTCGGAGAGAAAGCTTTCGAAGGTGTACAGGATGCTCTCTTCATCATCGACGACAAGGATTCTGGCCATCGCCTCACGTTCTCGCCGGAAAATCGACCGTGACGCTCGTGAACTCTCCCTCGACGCTCTCGATGCCGAGCGTTCCGCCGTGATCGCAGACGATCCCGTTGCAGATGCTCAGCCCCAACCCCGTCCCTCGCCCGCTCGGCTTGGTCGAGAAGAACGGCTCCACCACCTTGTCGATCATTTCGGCGGGTATCCCCGTCCCGGTGTCCCGAAACGTCAGGCGCACGCGTTTACCGCCGTCGACCACGATCCGCTCTCCCCGGATTTCGAGGATCTTGTCGTCGTGCGCTCCGGGGTATTTCTGGTTCAACGCGTACCGGGCGTTGCTGATGAGGTTCATGAAGACCTGCTGGATCTGCTGCGGGTTTGCGACGATCCCGGGCAGGTCCGACGGCACGGCGGTCAGCAGGGCGATGCCTTCCTTCTTCGTCTGCGCCCGCGTCAGCAGGAGCGCTTCGGACAGGATGCTCTCGATCGAGGCCGGTCTCTTCTCCTCCTCTCGATCGCGTGCGAAGGAGAGCAGTCCCCTCACGATGTCCGCGATGCGGTCTCCCTCCTTCAGGATCCGGCCGGCGATATCGCGTTCCGGGCTGTCGGGAGCGCCCTTGTTGCACAGGATCTGGGCGTAGTTGATGATCCCGTTGATGGGACTGTTGATCTCGTGGGCCACCCCGGCGGAAAGCTCTCCGATGGAGGCCAGGTGGCCGGCCCGAATCGCCTCGGCCTGCAGGGCGACCCTTTCCGTGACATCCGACGCCACCTCGATGACGCCTTCGATCCCCCACTCTTCCCGTTTCACCGGGACCGTTCTCACGTCCCAGTGCCTGCCGTCCGGCGAGGTGATCCGGGCGCTCTCCGCGCGGCCGGACTGAACGCTCCGCGCGGCCGGGCAGTCGCCGCAAGGGCCGGAGCCGCCGTGCCAGCGCTCATAGCAGCGGCGCCCGGCCGGGTCGGGCCGAGACAGGACGCGAGCGCCCTTGTTCGCCCACACCACTCTCTGATCCGGCGAGATGAGGATGATGGAGTCCGGGATCGTGTCGAGGAGGGTCCGGAACTGCGCCGAAAGCCTCTTGTACTCCCCCTCGCTCGTGATCAGGGACGTTTCCGCGCGTTGCCGTTCGGCGTTCTCCTCCTAGAGCTTGCGGTTGGCATTCGAGAGCTCGGCGGTACGGACTTCGACCTGCCGCTCCATGTCGTCGTAAGCCGCCGCGAGAGCCTTCTCCGCCTCCCCCTGCCGCCGCTCGCGCCGGAAGAGCCCGATCGCCGATGCCATGACGGTCAATATCCACGCGGCGATGATGACGACATGCAGGCGCCTGGCCTTGGCCTGGTCGCTGAGGGCGGACTTCTCGGCGAGAATTTCCAGGTCACGGGCTTCCCGATCGAATTCGAGGAAGGCGGCATTGAACTCTAACTCGATGGGCGAGCCGATCCCGGCGACCTTCCCGCGTCGATACCGTTGCCGGGCGATCTCCTCCAGCCGGGCGAGGCGCGACCGTACGATCTCTGCGTGTCTCCGAAACCGGGGATCGTCGACCGGCGCCAGGACCGTCCCGTGCTCGGATTTCCCGCCGAGAAGGAGCGCATCGGACAGCTTGATCGCCTCGTTGAGATCGGAAAAGGTCTTCCCCAGCTGTTCCTGCGTGCCGTTCGTGATGTTTTCCTCGAACCACAGGTGGAACAGGGCCGTCCTGATCCGCATGTCCATGGCGACATCGGCCCACTCGAAAACATTCCACTGCCTCTCGGCGATCACGATCATCCACACGAGCAGCAGGGTGGCGAACATCCCCAGAAGGAGCACCGCTGCGGGCGCCCGGTACCCGCGCCGGAACTTCTCCGGATGCCTTTTCGCTTCGTCTTTACGCTCCATGGTCGCACCCGGGTCATGTCAGTCGCGTTCGGGGTTCCGCCTTCGCGCCACCTCCCGAACGAGCGGGAGTTCGAATCCGGCGTTCCTCTCGTGTCCGGAGGCGGCGGCCGCACATGGTCGCGGACAGAAATAGACTAACGCAAAAAACATGCCGCGCGATAAATACTTTATCCAATAGAAACAGACGGATAGCTACCGAGATGGGCTTGCAGACCGCGAAGGGGTGAGACATCGGTTGCACACCTGCATCCATGGAAAGAGTTGCCGCCCCCTTTTTCGTCCAAAGGCGACGTTGCACCGAACGGCGGGAAGCCGCTCCTTCCCTCCATCCCGTTGTTCCCTACCCCGGCAGTGGGAGGACACACCTTCCCTGCATCCCGGGTTTACACCAGGTATGTCCCCCCCTGGCGCGAGTGTGGTGCTTACCGCTTCTGACTCATGAAGAAGAGGATCGGCACCGTCATCCGGGACAGGAGGAGCGACGCCACCTCCCCCGCCATCAGCGAGATCGCCAGCCCCTGGAAGATCGGGTCGAACAGGATCACCGAGGCGCCGACGATCACCGCCGCCGCGGTCAGGAGCATCGGCCGGAATCGGACCGCCCCCGCGTCGATGACGGCCTGGTCCAGCGGCATCCCCTGCGCGAGGCGCAGCTCCACGAAATCCACGAGGATGATCGAGTTGCGCACCACGATCCCGGCCCCCGCGATGAACCCGATCATCGAGGTGGCGGTGAAGAAGGCCCCCATCAGCGCGTGGGCCGGAAGGATCCCCACAAGGGAGAAGGGGATCGCGGCCATGATCGTGATCGGGGTGCGGAACGACTGGAACCATCCCACCACGAGAATGTAGATCAGCACGAGCACCGCGGCGAACGCCAGGCCCAGGTCGCGGAACACCTCGTAGGTGATGTGCCACTCCCCGTCCCACTTCATCGCGATCTTCCGGTCGGTCCCGGGCTGTGAGGCCACGTACCGCTCGAGCTTGTACCCGCCGGGGAGCGTCAGCTTGTCGAGCTCCTTGTCGATCGACAGGATGGCGTACACGGGGCTTTCCACCCTCCCGGCGACGTCGGCGGTCACGTACACCACGGGCATCAGGTTCTTGTGGTAGATGCTCTTTTCCGCGGTCTCCGGGACGATCCGCGCGAGCTCGCCCAGGGGGACGAGGTTCCCCTGGCGGCCCATCACCCGGACGGCTTTCAGGCTGTCCAGCTTCGACCGCTCCTCCCGCGGCAAGCGCAGGACGATCGGCACGTCTTCCTTCTCCCCGGCCCGGTGGAGGAGCCCGGCGCTCGTCCCGTCCACGGCGAGACGCAGCGTTTCGGCCACCTGTTCCGTGGAAACGCCGTTCAACGCCGCCTTGGCCGGATCGACCTCGAAGCGGTACCGCGGCTGGTCATCCTCGACATACCAGTCGACGTCCACGACGCCCACGGTCTTCGACAGGATCTCCTTGACCCTGCGCGCCACCTCGATCTGCCCCGGGTAGTCCGGTCCGTACACCTCGGCCACCAGCGTCTGGAGGACCGGCGGCCCCGGGGGGACCTCCGACACCTTCACGTTCGCGCCGTAGCGCGCGGCCGCCGCCTGGATCGCCGGGCGGACCCTCTTCGCGATGTCGTGGCTCTGGGCCTTCCGCTCCCCCTTTGGAACAAGGTTCACCTGGAGGTCGGCGACGTTCGCCCCCCTCCGCAGGAAGTAGTGGCGCACCAGCCCGTTGAAGTTGTAGGGAGAAGAGGTCCCGACGTACATCTGGTAGTTCACCACTTCCGGAACCGCGGCGATGACGTCGCCGATCTCCCGGGTCGCGGCCGCGGTCTGCTCGAGGGTCGACCCCTCCGGCATGTCGACCACCACCTGGAACTCGCTCTTGTTGTCGAACGGGAGCATCTTCACCTGAACCCACCGGAACGCGACGAGCGAGGCGGAACCGACCAACAGGACGACGACCATCGCAAGGAAGCCGTAGCGCCAGGCGGGCCGGTGAAGGAGCCGCCCCATCGCCTGCCGGTAGAGGCGCGTGGTCCACCCCTCGGCGGGATGATCCCGGCCCCCGACCTCCTTCCGCAGCAGCCGGACCCCGGTCCAGGGAGTGACGACGAAGGCGACGAGGAGCGAGAAGAGCATCGCCGCCGTGGCGCCCACCGGGATCGGCCGCATGTACGGGCCCATCAGCCCCCGGACGAACGCCATCGGAAGGATCGCGGCGATGACGGCGAAGGTCGCGAGGATCGTGGGGTTCCCGACCTCGTCCACCGCCTCGACGGCGATGTCGGTCACGGAGCGGCCCCGGCTCGAAGGAAGCCGGTAGTGCCGGACGATGTTTTCGACCACGACGATCGCGTCGTCCACGAGAATCCCGATGGAGAAGATGAGCGCGAAGAGCGTGACCCGGTTCAGCGTGTATCCGGTGAGGTAGAAGACGGTGAGGGTGAGGGCGAGGGTCACCGGGATGGCCGTCGCGACGATCCCCGCCTCCCGGAACCCGAGGGTGACCCAGATGAGGATCGACACCGATACGACGGCGATCAACATGTGCAGGAGGAGCTCGTTCGATTTCTCCGCGGCCGTCTCCCCGTAGTTCCGCGTGACCGTCACCGTAACGTCGCCCGGGACGAGGGTTCCTTTCAGCGCCTCGACCTTCGCGAGGACCTTGTCCGCCACGAAGGTCGCGTTCGTCCCCTTCCGCTTCGCGACGGAGATGGTCACCGCGGGGTGCGCTCCGGCGTCGTTCGCGTGCGCCGCCGGCCCCAGCCCGAAGAGGACATAGTCGGCCGGTTCCTCCGGTCCGTCCAGGATCCGCGCCACGTCCCGAAGATAGACGGGCCGCCCCCCCGCGACGCCCGCCACCACCTGGCCCACGTCCTCGGCCGTGCGCAGGAACCCGCCCGTCTCGACGAGGAACTCCCGGTTCCCGGCGACGATGCTCCCCGAGGAAAGCCGGCGGTTCGCCTGCCGCAGCATCCCGACGAGGGCGGACGGGGCGACACCCCGCGCCGCCATCCGGGCCGGGTCGAGGAGCACCCGCACCTGGCGCCGCTGACCGCCGATGATCTTTACCTCCGAGACGTCGGGGACCGATTTCACCTGGTCGTGGAGCTGCTGCGCGATCCGCCGCAGGGAGAACGGGTCGTGGCGGACGGAGGAAAGCGTTAGCGCGAGGATCGGAACGTCGTCGATGGAACGCGGCTTGACGAGGGGTGGAGTCGCGCCGGGCGGGATCAGGTCGAAGTTGGCGGACATCTTCTGGTTCAGGCAGACGATGCTCTTCTCCTCGTCCTCGCCCACCTTGAACCGGACGATCGCCATCGACTGCCCGGGCGACGTCGTGGAGTAGATGTACTCCACACCCGGGATCTCCCAAAGCAGCTTCTCCATCGGCCGGGTGACCCGGTTCTCCACCTCGTTCGCCGAGGCCCCGGGCATCTGCACGAAGACGTCGACCATCGGCACCACGATCTGCGGCTCCTCCTCCCGCGGGAGAAGAAGCACGGCGCCCACGCCGAGCAGAACCGACGCGATGATGACCAGGGGCGTGAGGCGGGACCCGATGAAGGCGGCCGCGATCCGTCCGGCGATCCCGCGATGACGGGGCGACTCCGGGGCGCTCACCGGCGGATCTCCACCCGCGCGCCGTCGAAGAGCTTGTCGATCGGCGACAGGGCGACCCGCGCCCCGTCTTCGATCCCGGAGAGGACTTCCACCCGGTCTTCGAACTCCGCGCCGAGGGTGATCATCGAGAGGCGCGCCACGTTGTCCCGGGCGCCGACCGTGAACACACCGTCGGAGCCGCCCGCCCGGGTGACGGCCCGCTTCGGGACCGCGAGGACCGTCCCCTTCCCCGCGGCGAAGCGCACCTTGCCGGACTGGCCCGACCGGGCCCGGCCCGCCGGAAGATCCGCCTTCACCGTGAAGGTGCGACTCGCCGGATCGATCGCGGGAACGATCTCCGTGACGACGGCCGAAAACGGCTTTCCGGGGTCGGCGTCCAGGATCCCCTGGATCGGAGTTCCCTTCTTCAGTAACGGGAGGTATGTCTCGGAAACGGACGCCTCGATGCGGTGACGGCGCGGATCCTCCAGGACGAAGAGGGGAACGCCGGGGACGGCCATCGACCCCGGGTCGGCCCGCTTCTCGACGATCACCCCCGCGAAGGGGGCGGTCACCCGGGTCCAGGCGAGCATCGCCTTCGCCGCGTCGGCCTGGCCTTTCGCCTGGGCGATCTTCGCGCTCACCTGCGCCCTCTTCTGCTGCACCCGCTCGAGATCCTTCACCGCCACGGTGCGCCGCATCTCGACCTCGTCGAACTCCTGCTGCGTGACCACCTTCCCCTCCAACAGTTTCCGGAACCGTTCGAACGTCTTCTCCGCGAGGGCCTTCCCTGCCTCCGCCTGGGAGATGGACCGGTCGACCTCCTCGCGCGCCGCCTCGGCTTCCACGACCGCCCCGTCCGCCGATGCGAGCTGCGCGCGGACCGTCGTGTCGTCGATCGTCGCCAGGAGCGCCCCCGCCGCCACTACGGAACCTTCGGTCACCGTTACCGCGGTCAGCCTCCCCATCACCTGCGACGCGACCGCGGCGGTCGTCTTCGCCCGGACCGTCCCGAGCGCTTCCGCCGTCGTCTCCCGGGGGACCGGATGGACGACGACCACCTCCACCTCCCGCACCACGGTGGGGGAAACCGCCGCCGCCCGCTTTCCCTTTTCCCCGCAGGCGGAATACCCCGCGGCCATCCAAAGGATCGCCGCCACCGCCGCGGCCCGCATACCGAATGAAGACATCTTCGTCACCCCGTTCACCGGATCTTCTCCTTCCCGTTTTCCGCGTCCGGCGCCGCGAAGGAGAGCAGCCCGCCGGAGGCGTACAGCCGTTGCGCGCGCGAGAGCCGCACGTCGTTCTCCGCACGGATCCGTGCGGCGCGGGCCCCGTCGAGGGCCGTCTGCGCGTCGAGGAGGTCCACCATGCGGCCGAGACGGTTTTCGTACCGGGACGTGAGCAGCCGCACACCCTCCTCCGCCGACGCGAGAGCGGCGCGCGCGATCTCTCCGCGACGCGTCGCTTCCTTCACACCCATCTCCGCCTGCGCCGCCTCGAACGCCGCCTGGTCCCGAATCCCGCGATCGTACGCCTGAGCCCGGCGGCGCTCCGCTACGGCCTTCCCCACCTCCGCCTCGCGGCGCATCCCGTCGAAGAGGTTCCAGGTGAGCCCCACGCCCACCTTCCAGGAGCGGTTGTCGGTGGAGAACGGGGAATCCTCGGCGTCCACCTGGTACGCCGCCGCGAGGCCGATGTCGGGCAGATATCCCGATTGCCGGAGCCTGACGTTGCTCCCCGCGTTCGCGAGCCGCAGCGACGAGGCGAGCAGGTCGGCCCGGCCGGTTGCAGGCGCGGTCGCCCCTCCTTCCGGCGTTCCCGGGTCCGGGAACTCCGGGGGCGGGCCGGTCACATCCACGGGGGGCGCCCCGGGCTCTCCCATCGCAAGGGCGAGCCGACGGCGCGCGAGCTCCAGCCGGTTCTCCGCCGTCACCTTTGCGCTTTCCGCGGAGGCGATCGCCACCTTTGCCCGCAAACCATCGGAGGCAAGCCCCATCCCCGCCGCCTCGAGGCTCTCCGCGATCCGCAGGTGCTCCCGGGCGTCGGAGAGCCCCTGGCCCGCAACCTCGACGAATTGTCGGGCCGTGATCACGTCGAGGACCGCGGTGAGGACCCGGTAGACCGCGTCCTCCTTCCGCCGGTAGAGGTCCTGCCCCATCGCAGCCGCTTCCGTTTTCGCCATCCCGTAGCCGATATACGCCTTCGGGGCGAAGAGCGGCTGCTCAATCGAGAAGGTGGCGACGAAATCGTTGCGCGGGGGCGGGCTGTTGAAGTTGCGAACGTCGAGGAAATCGGATGCGAGGAGCTTTTCCTGGTTCATCTTGAGCGCGAACGCCTCCCCGGGAACGCTCGTGCGGACGAATTTTTCCTCGAACCGGACGGAGGGGAGAAGGTACCCGCGGGCCGCGTCGGCATCGTGGCGCGCGGCGACGGCTTCCTCTCCCGCCGCCGAGACAAAGGCGTTGTTCGAAAGCGTCCGGGCCACCGCCTGGTGGAAGTCGACCGCCTCCATCGCCGACGCGGCCGGCGGGAGCGGGAAAATGGACGTCAGGAAGAGCAGCGCCGCCCCCGACAGGGCGGAAAGGGAAGAAAACCGGGCGGGTCGAGCCATCCTCGCCTCCTTTGCGCAATACTTTATTGCACGTTCATGCAACATCCCCTTGTTCCGTGGTGAAATAGCACATTGCGTGCCGCTCCATGATACCCGCCGTCCTTTAAAATCGCCATCCATGGATATGGACCCATGGAAAACCCGCCGGCGACCCGCTCCCGATTGCCCTTTCTTCACAATGTGGCTACAATGGCCACATCAAGGAGGTGCGCCATGCACGTCGTCGGAGTGCGGGAACTGAAGAACCGGTTGACCCATTACCTTTCCTTGACGCGACAGGGGGTGCCGGTCATCGTCACGGACCGGAGCGAACCGATCGCGGTTCTCCACGGGCTCGAGCAGGTCGAGGAGACGGCCGGGACAGAGGAACGGCTGGCGTCGCAGGCCCATTTGAAGCGCCTGCGGATGCCGGCCGACCGCTCTCCCTTCCGGCCGGTCCGTCGCGCACGCGGGGGGAGGAAGGGATCCGATCTGATCATCGAGGATCGGCGATGATCTATCTCGACAGCAGCGCCCTCGTCAAACGGTACGTACAAGAACCGGGCTCCGACGCGATGGATCGGCTTCTTGCCGATCACCCGTACGCAGCGACATCACGGTTGGCGTACCCGGAGATTCTCTCCGCGCTGCACCGGAAGCGAAAAGCGAGGGAGTTCTCCACCCGGATTCTCGGCGAACTGATCAAGGCGTTCGAGTCCGACTGGGGGAAGCTGTTCATTCTCGAATTCGACGACGAACTGCTGCCGATCATCAAGAAGGCGATCCACCGGCACGCCGTCCGGGGCGCGGATGCCGTTCACCTCGCATCCGCGTTGTGGCTGCGTTCCGTGCTCAAGGAAGACGTGGTCTTCGCCTGCGCGGACGCCAGGCTCCTTGGTGCGGCAAGCGTAGAACGGCTCGTGGCGTACGATCCGGAATGAGCGCTTATTTCCCCCGCAGGATCGCGATCGTGTACTTCCCGGGGTCGAGGACGGAGGCGGCGAGGCGGTTCACGTCCGAAAATGCGACCGCCGCGATTTTTTCCGGAGCCGCGAACGTTTCCTCGTACCCCGTTCCGTACAGTTCGTTGTAGACCATCTTGTCGGCGTAGGAATTGTTGCTCTGCAGGCCGATCTCGTACGTGCCGATCATCCACTTCTTCGCCCGCTCGAACTCCTCCCGGGTCACGCCACCCTTTTTCACCTCGGCGATCTCGGAAAGGGTGTCAGCGACCGCGACGTCCAGCTTATCCGCGCTCGTTCCCATGTAGAAGGCGAAGAAACCCGGATCCACCTGCTCCGAGGAAAACGAGGTGACCGAGTAGGCCAGCGACTTCTTGTCCCTCAGGTTCACGAAGAGCCGGCCTCCCATGCCGGCGAGGGCCGAGCCCAGAACATCGAGCGCGTACCGGTCCGGATCGGTGAAACGCGCTCCGGGGTATCCGATCACGAAGTGCGCCTGCTGCTTATCTCGCTGCTCTTCCACTTTCATTACCGCATCGTGCGAGGGAACCGGCAACGCCCCCAGCGCCGCGTATCCCGGCAGCTGCGGCATCTTCCCGAACGCCTTGCGGACCGCCGCAAGAGCTTCCCCGGCGTCGATGTCCCCGGAGATCGCGATCACCATGTTCCGCGGGTCCGCCCACCGCTCGTAATACGCTTTCAGGTCCGAAGACATCATCGCGCGAACCGAGTTCTCCGTGCCGAGGGGATTGCGCCCGTACGGGTGATCGCCGTACTGCGCTCCGAGAAACAGGAGGAAGGTCGCCTGCGTCAGCTGGTCCTTCTGCTGCTTCAAGGCCCCCAGGGTCTCGATCCGCTTCTTCTCGAGCTCCTCCGCGGGGAAGGCCGGCTCGAGCAGCGATTCGGCGAACAGGCGAAACCCTTTTTCGAAGTCGCGCTGGAGGAACTTCCCCGTCAGGCCGAACGAGTTGCGCCCCGAGTAGCCGGAGAGGTCCGCGGCCATGTTCTCGACC
>Ga0334722_10001769_pt1 | contig 25908 bp, 22 predicted proteins | sample C3_bottom_MG_FD_207210 | JGI IMG/M metagenome (GOLD analysis project Ga0334722, IMG submission 207210) | Sediment microbial communities from Yellowstone Lake, YNP, Wyoming, USA - C3_bottom | ecosystem: Environmental > Aquatic > Freshwater > Lake > Sediment | place: USA: Wyoming | collected... | reverse complement strand
TCCAGTTTTACGGCCTTGGGCGCCGGTACGCAAAACTGGACTGGAGTAGCGGTCAGCTCTGTTAGCGGAGCTGTCTATGCCTGCGCAAACGGTGGTGATATTTATAATTTACCATCAATATCATCCTTTTCTGTTACTAATGCCGGCTTTACAACGGGGCACCCATTCACATCAAGCACCGCAGTTGATTACACTGTCCCAGTAGGTGGGTTGGACGATAGTTATTCAGAAACAAATCAAAATGGCGCAAGAGAGTTATATTCAGGATTAGTTACAAAAGTCGGCCAATCTTTTACATCTCAGGGCGGGGATATACAGTCAGTTAAGTTCTATTTAAAGAAAATAGGGGCTCCTACTGGCAATATGGTTGCCACTTTATACGCCCACACTGGAACTTACGGTTCTACTGGCAAGCCGACAGGTTCTATACTTGCTACAACTAGGGCGGTAGATGTAAGCACGCTCACCACCTCATACCAATTATTACAACTTGAGTTTAATTCAGTTTATGCTCTGACAGCGGGATCATATTACTTTGTCTGTCTTGAATATAGTGGCGGTAATGCAAGCAATTATGTAGAAATGGGCATGGTCGGAGGTGGCTCGCAGAGTCACAGCGGCAACTCGGCCTATTATTCTGGAGCTTCTTGGAGTGATTATAGTGATCAAGATGGTTGTTTTTATGTCTATACGGTTGATAGAACTCTTTCGCCGGGCACTTATTATTGGCAGGCATCGGCCATCGAAACAACAAGAGGCAACTATGGTGATTGGAGCAATACTAGAAGTTTCACGATTCCATACAAAGCGCCAAGTAACATGGTCCAATACAAGGCAAATCACTCGGCTGTAATTGCGACTGGCGGTTCAACAAGCGATGGTGTGTCAAATAACGATTATCTTGATTTTGCGGTCACGGGCAACGAAGTGGAGATTGTCACGCCAAAAATAGAAGTACGTAATGTCAGTACTGCTTTTACGGGCGCTACGATTGCAACTGGTGATTCGTTCAGCTTTAATCCATCAGTGCCACGGTATAGGGTATACCCAGCTCTGATTTATGACAGCGCAAACAAGAGAATGATAATGTTCGGTGGTAAAGATACATTTACCTATAACAATACATTTTACAATGATGTATGGGAGATGAAGCTCCCGACGGCTACCAACCCGAACCCTGTATGGAACCAGTTGAGTGGTCTTAGCGGCGGACCATCTGCAAGGTATAGGATGACATACGTCTATGACTCTAAATATCAGCGAATGATAATATTCGGAGGTGAAGATAGCGGAGGTGACTCATCTCCATTGGGTGGGTTCTACTCTCTATCGCTAGTTTCTGGGGCAGAGGCATGGACTTCGTTTACTCCAAGCAGCACTCTTCCAAGTAACCGATTTACGGCACCTGCAATATTTGTGCCAGATGGATCCGGTGGCGATGGACGAATGGTTATGTATGGTGGCTGGACTGGCGCTGCCGATTCGAACGAAGTTTGGCAGATAACCTTACCGTCAAATTTGGCAAGTAGCTCATCATTAAAACTTACCCCTACTGGATCTATAACCGGTCGTTCGGATGCGTCACTAGTCTATGACAGCATAAACGCTCGAGCGGTTCTGTTTGGAGGGTGGGCTACTCCGAGGTATAACGAGGCATGGCAGTTAACCCTGCCTGGTCCTGGCGTAAATGGGGCTTGGACATTAATATCTACTAGCGGATCCGCTCCTGCGGCACGTAATGGCCATAGCGCTGTACTCGACACTATAAACCAACGCATGGTTGTGTATATGGGATGGAACGGGACTGATTACTTTAATGATATATTTGATCTGGATTTGTCTACAATGCAATGGACTAATAGAACTAGCAGCACGGGCACGTTGCTGGGTGGCAGATATGGGGTAGCGTCGATATATGACAGTTTCAATAAGCGAGCCGTAATATTTGGCGGTACTAATGCCATGGCGGCCGCATATGGCCCTGGCATCAATCAGTCAATAGTTGTCGACACATCAACCGTCAGTAGTGTCATGTACTATGACGAGCTTGCACCGACTGTCAATTTGACCGGTGCTGACGGTACGATTGCAGTATATGACGATACCAATCAACAATGGATTAGAGTCGGTGGTTATAGCCGTATATACGATCCAGCCTATCCTGACGTTACTGGCTATCACGTTAACGAAACATGGGCATATTCAGTGACCACCAACCAACTTGATAATATTAGTTCACCAGTCTCATACATAGGTAGGGAAGTTACTAATGCTGTTTATGACTCATATAATAAACGTGTCATTATGTTTGGTGGTTTGGGATACGGTGGAGACATTAGCCTAAGTGATTTATGGCAAATGTCGATGGACTCCACGAGCTCAGATTATAAAGTATGGAAGCGTTTGTCTGCTTCAAACACGACTTACGCTCCATCGCCTCGTTGGGGCTCGGCAGTGATATATGATCCGGTCAACCAGCGCATGATATTGTTTAGTGGTGAAAACATAACAGTAGGACAATCTGACACGAGTGATTTGAATATATATACGCTCTCCTTAACCTCTGGATCTGAATCTTGGGCCTCGGTGGGCAATGGGATTACGTTGAGCGGCAGTTTTAGCCCTTCTGTCACACAGGGTCTGTTCCAATCTAAGGCTATCTATGACCCCGTTAATGTTCGTATGGTTATATATGGCGGAAGGGACGAGGCCTCGGTCTATTACAATAACGTCTGGAGCCTAGATTGGGACAACGGGACACCTAATGCCTTCTCGTGGCAATCTATATCGGTTAGTGGCACACCACCGACTGGAACACGTGGGCATACTGCTATATATCAAGGAGATTTCGCGGATAAACGGATGATAATCTTTGGTGGTTGGGACGGTACTACTCATTACAATAGTGTTGCTAAACTCGATATTACCAGTACTAATCCAGTATGGTCACAAATTACTACCCTTGGGACACCGCCAGTATTAAGAAGAAGCGGTAATGCAATCTATGACCCTGTTAATCAAAGAATGATAATTCAGGGCGGACGTGGTGCGTTAACACCAATTAACTGGACAAAGGATTTCTGGGAATTAACGCTACCTTCATCAACTTCATCATGGACCTGGACAAGGCTCTACCCTGATACTTATCTAAAAGCTAGTGTGCCGATAACTGGGCTTTCTGTCGGAGTAAGCTATCACTGGCAAGCTTGGTCAACTGGAAGTAATTCAGGTGATAGCCGATTGTCGCCATATGGCGGTAACTCTGATACGGTTACGGCAGACACGGACTTCGTGATTATAGGGGTTTCAGGAATTAAAGTCTGGGATGGTTCGTGGAACTATAAACCAGTTAAAGTATGGAACGGCGGCACCAGCTCATGGGAAATAAAACCAGTTAAAGTATGGAACGGCGGCACCAGCTCATGGGAAATAAAAGGTTAATTAAATTTTTTATATTTGCAACGTGCGTTGTGTCAGTCTTTTTGGGTATGGCATCAACAGTTTCTGCTCAGGGCACGGCAACACTAAAAGGCTTGACACTTTCACCACTAAGGACAGAGCTTAACTTATCGCCAGGAACGTCAATCAACGGCTATTTGAAGATTACAAATTCAACCGATAAGCCAATGACTGTTGACCTCAACGCCGAAGAGTTTAAAGTAATTAATCCACAATACGACTATGAATTTATAGCCGAATCTGGCGTGGCAAGATGGGTTTCGTTCGAGCCATCAGAGGTTATCATTAAGGCGGGTGCCAGCAAGAAAGTCAAATATACCGTAGGCGCGCCGTTGACGGCTGAATTAGGAGGGTATTATATTAGTATGTTTGCCAGCGCCGCTGTTGGGTCTCCAGGCGATGCCGGTAATTCTCAGCAAAGACTGGCGTCGTTGCTTTATATTACTGTCTCTAGTGATGTTTTGGGCGCTGTGACGCGAGCAGGACATATATTGTCTTTGTCATCACCTTGGCTAATGGTTGATAAGGGTGCTTGGGGCATAACAATACAGAATGGTGGTACAACGCATTTTCGCAGTGATTATAGTGTTAAAATTGAAGACTTATTTGGCGGTAAGGTCAGCGATAACCAAAACAGTGCCCTGATACTACCAAATACAATTCGGGCAATATCTGGAGAACTACCGTCGCCATCGATACCTGGTATATATAAAGTTATATATACTGTTGGGTTGGGTGACACGCCTAGCGTCGTCGAAACTCATTACATGTTGTTTTTACCAATATGGGCAATAACAATAATCACAGCAGTAATCGTCGCGTGTGGCTATCGGTTATATCGCAAGATGTATAAAAAGCGTTAATCTGTTTGCGGTACGGCAGTGTAAATAACACTAACTGAATAATTGCCGGCTGGTTTAGCCATATCAATCTTTAGACCGTAAGTTATAGTGGTATTATCGCCGCTTATTGGAGTGGTAACAGTTTTGATTAGTTGGCGACTGCTATTTAATGGCATACCACAGAAATTTATGACTGACCCGTCGACATTATAACCCCAAGTGTTAACGGCTAATGGATTTGTAGCGGGATTGGCATACGCGTTGACCGAGGTTATAAGAGGGGTGCCTAAATTATTCATGCTGGTACTGGCACTGGCGCCAATATAAAGCTTATATCCCATAACGTCAGTCGAGGTTACAGTGATAATATTGGTCGCTGTACCAAGTGCACCACCTGTGATAGGTGTGATCGTAGGTATTGTCACATAGCCGTCAACGGCATTGGTTGATATGGATAGGGAAGTCTGATTGCCATATGTAATAATTCCATATAACCCCTTACCATAAGGCTGGGCATAACAAATAGTCGACACCGTCAATACATTAACAACTGCCAGTAGGAAAAAAACCGTTAACTTTTTCTTCATGCTAACGTTATTATAACATTCTAATCGCTACGTACACACTAACTGGCGACAGACTTAACAAAGCTTTAGTTGAGAGCTATATGATGTATAAAATAATTGTGGAAAAGTAATAAAAAGGTATTGTTTTTTATACGCTTATGGTATTATAACGACAGTAATATTATATATTAACGGGGTAAAAGGGTAACTATATGATCAAAACAAATATCAAATTAATAGCAAAACAGGTAGCATACGCTCTTGTTGGAGTAGTCACTATGTTGGCTTACTTCCCATCAATCGCTTCGGCATCTGCAATAACAACTCGCTCAGTAGTAATGGGCAGCTCCGTCGGAGGCGCCTTGACGACTTATTCGTTCACGTTTACTGCGGCTCAAGCAACTACAATTAAATCAGTTAGCTTTGCCGGCTGTACAACAGCTACTGGTGCTTGTACTCCAGCTAGTGGTTTTGCAAACCCAAATGCATCAGCTTTGGACTCTTCGTCTAACCTAGGTTCTGGCGGATCATGGACAGTAGACACTAGCACAACAGGTGAATTGCGTATGAAGAACACAAGTAACACTGGCGCACCAAGCGCTGGCATTACAGCTGTATTCAAAAACCCAACCGCAACTAACGCTACATTTTACTTGCGCATAACAACCTTCTCTGATGACGCTTGGACAACATCAATCGACACAGGTACAATCGCAGCATCAACAGCTGAACAAATTACAGTTACAGCAAACGTTGATGAAACTTTGACCTTTACACTAACGTCTGCTACCGTCGCTCTTGGATCATTAACATCCGGTACGACAGGTACTGGCGTATCTACGATGAGTGCGTCAACAAACGCTGCATCTGGTTACACAATTTCTTACAAAGGCACAACTCTTGGTGGCCCAACAACAATTACAGCTATGGGCACACTAGCAGCCAGCTCAACAAACAGTAAACAGTTTGGTATTAACTTGGCCGCAAACACGAGCCCAAGCGTTACAGGCTCAGCTGCTCCATCTGGTGGTAGCGGTGTCGCAACTGCCGGTGTTTACGATGTAGCAAACGAATTCAAGTTTAATACAGCCGGTGAAGCTGTTGCGGGTGCTACGGCTCCAACCAACACAACTACATACAAAGTTAGTTACATCGCTAATATCGATGGCTCAACACCAGCAGGTGCATACTCGACAGTCTTAACATACACAGCAACAGCAAACTTCTAATTAGGAAGTACAAATACAATAATGACAATTCGAAATAAACTTACCGCAACCAAGCTTGTCTTGGTTGCGGTAATAATCGGGGTAATGCCGCTGTTTAACAGTATTAGGGCTTATGCTTCGCCGATTGCAAGTAGGTCTATTACGATGTCTACTTCGGCAGGTGGAGCTACGGGTGTCACATACACACTTGCGACATCCGCCTTGCCGACAACTGGCACAGCAGTTCAATCACTTCAGATTCAATTTTGTGCATATTTGACAGATAGCTGTGCATCAACACCGTCTGGCTTTACATCAGCCAGTACGTCGCTTGCTGGCCAGCCGACTGGTCTAGGTGCGGCATCTGGTTGGACGGCAGACACAAACACAACTGGTTCGCTACGAATCGTTAACGCATCAAATGCCACTAATCCATCAGGTCCGGTATCTGTTAGTTGGAACGGCGTCGTTAACCCGACTGCCACAAACACTACTTTTTATGCAATTATTTCTACGTATTCTAACGCCAACTGGACCAGTGCAATTGATACCGGATCAATCGCATTAAGTACGTCGACCCAGGTTCAGGTTTCACTAACGGTTGATGAAGCTTTGACGTTTTGCGCTGGCACATCAATAACGGGGCAAAACTGTGCAACAATATCGGGTAACCTGGTAAATTTAGGCATTGGATCCACAACATCAACCGCGACCGGTACTTCGGTTATGGCGGCATCTACCAACGGCAATTCAGGATATACGATTACAGTTAGCGGATCAACACTGACTTCTGGCGCTAACACAATAACGGCGCTTTCCAGTGGAGGTGGTTCAACGGTAGGTATTAAACAATTTGGCATTAATCTTGCTGGCAACAACACCGCGCCTGCAATTGGCACAGAGGTTTCAGGACCAGGTAGTGGTGCAGCAGCAACAAATTACGGAATTGATAATAACTTCAGGTTTGTAAGTGGCAACACGGTTGCATCTGCAAGCGGGCCTACGAACGCTAACACTTTTACGGTTGGATATATTGCGAATATTGATGGCATGACAGCAGCAGGGGTGTATAATACAATATTGACATACACTGCAACGGCAAACTACTAATGAGGAGAGATATGCGGTTATCAGGGAAATTGATTGGGTCAACAATACTATCGCTATTAGTTGCGCTTATTAGCCCGATTGCACTGATTGCGCATGCGGCCGATACCGCACAGGGTGTCCAAATAAGCCCAGCATTAGTTGAACTGAATGCGTCTAAGGGCAAAACTTATACGATAAACTTGCGAGTAATGAATGTTACTGGTGATAGCCTAACGTACAACACATCAGTTGCAGACTTTTCTTCATCTGGTGAGACCGGTACGCCTCAAATTGTTGAAAATAGCAACCTGCCAGATACAGCGTCAATCAAAACGTGGGTATCAGTTGAAACCGGATTTACGCTTGAGGCACACAAAGAAAAGAATGTCGACGTAACCGTTACTATACCAAGCAACGCCGAGGCTGGCGGACATTACGGCGTCGTACGCTTTTCGGGCAGTACTCCAAACGTGGATACAAACGGCGTTGGCCTTACCGCCAGTGCTGGTGTTTTATTCTTGATTCGCGTAGACGGCACAATAGTTGAAAAAGCCGATTTAGCATCATTCTTTACAGCAAATAGCAAAGGGGACCAAAGCTCCTTCTTTGAAAACAGCCCAATTAATTTTGCCGTACGTGTTGAAAACGTTGGCAATGTTCATGTCAAGCCAACCGGCAATATCGAAGTTCGCGATATGTTTGGTAACGTAGTTACTACGCAACCAGTTAACAGTGAATTATCAAATGTATTACCGAAAAGCATTCGTCGGTTTGATGTAAAGATGGATAAGTCATGGATGTTTGGTCTGTATACTGCTAATCTGACACTTGGCTACGGAACAACTGGACAGGCCATAACAGCTACGACCACCTTTTGGGTGATACCTTACAAGCTGATTTTAGCCGTATTGATAGTGTTGGCGACAATCATCTTTATCTTTAGCAGCATACTAAAATCGCATAATAAACGTATAGCCGATAGAGTAAGAAATGAAATCAACAGCCAAAACAAAAACCACACCAAAAAGAAGGGTTAGCAAAAAGGCTAAGCCGTCCACGCGCGTAGTAAAATCAGTTCGCACGAAACTTGTTGGGTTGCGCCGTTTTAGGCTAGTTGAGCATAAAAATACTGGCAAACTTATTCATCGCAAACATACGTCGCATCTGATACTATTTATTATATTGTTGATATTAGGCTTCTTTCTTTATATTAGTGGTAATTTTACGTTTGCTGACAGCGGTACAGTGTCAGTCGGGTTAACTGTTAGTAGTCATGCGCCAACGGTTGGCGCAACAATTACTTCGCCAACGGACGGTACGGAATTGACCGACCAGTCAACGCTTGATGTATCGGGAACGTGCGCAGACGATACGTTCGTCGTCGTGAGTGACAATGGAGCTACGGTCGGATCAGCTATGTGTTCGGATGCTGGTGTTTTTAGTTTGACTATACAAATCAATATGGGTACTAACGTGCTTACTGCCATGAATTACGACAATCTTAACCAGGCAGGACCAGCCACTTCATCCGTCACTGTAAATGTAAAACATGTTGATAATACGCCACCAGTAATACCGACGCCGCCAATATTGCCACCGGTAGTGCCAGTTAATCCGTCGGTTATTCCTGGCGTAAAACATACAATCGATACTTGTGATGGTTATAAGCAGGTCATTGGCACCCTGCCAACAGGCGGTGTTCCACATGTCGCCATCGTCTGTGTGCCTCGTTTATTTGAGCCAGGTGTAAAGCAAACATTGTTGGTCTTGGTCTGGGGCGGAGATACGCCTTATGCTTTGAATATTGACTTGGGTAATGGCCAAAAAATATTACTAAGCGTAACAAAACCTGGGTATCAGTCGGTGTCATTTAGTTATGGCATTTCGGGTATATATAAAATCTCATTAGATGTGTCGGATAAAGAAGGCAAGTCGGCAGTCGTTCAAACAGCCGTACAAGTTAATGGCGATACAAATCAGTCAGGTACTACCAATACGAATAAAAGTAACGATGACCTGTTGAGCGCTTTGCTAAAGACCCCCGTACCTTTGTATGTCATGGCGGTCGCTATTACATTAGGCTTCTGGGGCGGTGATATATTCGATCGCAGGTTTGGGTTCCATAAACACCGCCGAAAGTCGCGTAGAGCCTCTTAGCGCGTTGCAAGGTTGTAAAGTGCATCAAGTAGGTCTTGGCTGACTTCTTCGCGCGTACGCGTGCCGTCAATCGTTATTAACAAGTTTGCTAAGCGGTAATAATCAATTACTGGAATCGTTTTTTGTTGAAACTCATCAAATCGAGTTCTTAGGATTTCTTCGGTATCGTCGCGGCGATTTTGGCGATCTTGAATAGTAGCCAGGGCTTTCCATCTAGTAAATGAGTTGTCACTTGATATATCCAAATAGACCACGGCTTTGAGTGGGTGATTTGATTCTGAAAGCGCATTTATGACGCCTTGCTCTTCGCCGTGCCAACGGCCGATTGAGCTGAGCACCAAAGGTTTGTCGGCTAGTTCGGGTTGAGACAAAAAAGGAAGGACAATATTGACGTAATCCTCGGTTGGAATCAGGTGGCCGGTACGGAGTGCTTCTTGAGCACGTTCAGGTATGTTATTGCTGCGCAACACCTCGCCGCCGCCAATCATTCGCGTATCCAACATTGCGGCCAACCTGGCGCCCTGTGTGTCTTTGCCCGAAAATGGGCGACCGAATATATTAATCGATCCCGACCCAAGCCAGTTTTTGATAGCACTTATTTTTTCGGCGTTACTCATTAATACAAGTATAACAGTTGGGGTAAGACGGTGCTATTGGAATATGGCTATTGGAATATGGCCCGGTAATCTCATTGCCAATAGCTAAATTACAATAGCCAATAGCTAATTTTAGCACTCGTTGACACTGAGTGCTAAATCACGATATAATACCGGTATGACAGAGCGCCAAATCCAAATCCTTGCCGCTATTATCGAGCAACATGCCGAGATTGCTGCGCCAGTTGGCAGCGTCATGCTAGCCAAGTTATTTGGTGTGTCCAGTGCGACAATCCGCAGCGAGATGGCTAAATTGGAAGAGATGGGTTTGATTGCTCAACCTCACACTAGTGCCGGCCGTATTCCAACTGATTTTGGTTACCGATTTTACGTTAACATGCTAAACGATGCCTATGATGACAAAACTCTTCCAAAACTCGATCGCGGTGCGAAGGCGATTGAGGCAAGAGTTACGACGCATAGTGATCGTGCCGATAGGGCAATCCGCAGCGCCGTCGATAGTTTAGTCGAATTAACCCACAATCTGGGTATTGCTACTATTGGTGACGAATTATATATGAGCGGAATGGGCAACTTGTTTTCTCAACCCGAATTTTCCCAGACCGACCACGCCCAAGCCGTCGCCAGATTATTGGATAATTTGGAACCATGGTTGCGCGAGGCTGCTCCAAACGAACCGTTAAACGTTTATATTGGTGCCGAAAATCCAATTGGTAAAGCCAGTGGCGCCAGTTTGATTATCAGCCGATTCCGTTCACCATACAGTGACCGAAGTTATATAGGTGTAATTGGTTCAACTCGCCAAAGCTATGAAAAAGTTATGCGTTTAGTACGACAAACCGGTGCGATGTTAGAGGAAATATTGTAATGACAGTAAAGTCGAAATTTATTATTGCGACTGGGCTTTTTGCAATCGGGGCAGTTTTGATTATTTATGTTTTCTTGATGAAGACGAGTTTTGAATTATTAATACCTGGTTTTATTTTGGTAGCATTTGCTGGTCCGGCCTACTATTTCTATCGCTACGAAATACAATCTAATTTGCAGCACAAAACGGATGATGAAATATTAAAACAAGCAGAAATTGAATCAAAGTTATTGGGGAAAGAAAATGCCAAAAAGTAAAAAACAACTAGAATTCGAACAGCAACTAGGGGAATTAACTCAGGATTTGCAACGTACTCGCGCTGATTTTGAAAATTATCGCAAACGCGTTGAATCCGAAAAAACGATGGCCCGCGAATCTGGTCAGGCTAGTATGATATTAAAATTATTACCTGTCATCGACAATATCGAACGAGCTATTACCTACGTACCCGAAGATTTGAAAGATAATTTGTGGGCGCAAGGCATTGTTGGCTTAGTAAAAAACCTCGAAAAGTCACTCGATGGTCTGAACCTAAAACGAATAGACGCCAATCCAGGTACGGCCTTTGACCCAGACTTACACGAAGCAATCCAAATGGACGAAGATTCCACCGGTGAACAAGAAGTTGTCGCAGAAGAATTACAGGCTGGATATACGCTTAACGGTACTCCAATTCGACACGCTATGGTTAAAGTGACGCGTCAGTAGTAATATAATTATAAGCATAACAATAATAATTACTGGGGGTTGGGCGCTCAATGGCATCGGAATCACTGACACTTGTCGTTAATCCTGGTAGCGCTAGTCGCAAATATGCCGTTTTTGGTAATGGTCACAAATGGGCTAGTATTAATTTTGAATTTGTCGATGGCAAGATTATTGGCAGTATCGAACACGCTGGCGAAAGTCATTCAAAAACATACGATGATACTGACCTAAATAACATGCCGCGTTATGTCATGCCGCTTCTTCATGAATATAATGTGGTTGATGATACCGACAAAATTGCCGTTATTGGCGTCAGGATTGTTGCGCCCAGTAAACACTTTGTTCAAGACGAACTTGTAACCGCCGAGATTGAAGCCGAATTGGACGCTGTTCAGCAAATCGTGCCACTACACATTACAACGGAATTATTAGAGATAAAACAACTAAAAAACCACTTTGATGGCGTACCAATTATCGCTATTTCGGACAGTGCTTTTCATGCGTCCAAGCCAGAATTTGCTTGGCGATACGGAATCGATGTCGAATTAGCGGACAGATTAAACATAAAACGCTTCGGATACCACGGGGTATCAATCGGATCGGTCGTTAGACACCTGGATAGCCACGGCGTATTGTTGCCCAAAACCATCGTTTGTCATTTAGGCAGTGGCAGTAGTGTAACGGCTGTCAGTGATGGCAAAAGTATCGATACATCTATGGGTTATACGCCGCTTGAAGGCCTAGTTATGGCGTCACGCAGCGGCAGTATTGATGTTGCAGCGGCCCTAGCTATTAAACGAGAACTAAATTTATCGGACGATGGCTTAGAAAGATATCTTAACAAACAATGCGGACTGCTGGGTATAAGCGGTAGTTCCAATGATATTCGCCAATTACTAGAAAATGAAGCTCTGGGTGACGAAAAAGCTCGTCTAGCTTTGCAAGTATTCGTATATCACGTGCAACAAGCGATTGGCCAAATGGCGGCAGCGCTATGCGGTGTCGATTGCGTTGTCTTTACAGGTACCGTAGGCGAAAGGTCTAGTATTATCCGTGGACGAATATTGGACAATCTGGGATATTTGGATTTTCATTATGACCAAAATTCCAATAATAGTGCTTTTGAGCCAGTCGAGGCAGTTAATATCGGGTCAGGGTCCAGCAAACCAATCCTGGTTATATCAACAGATGAAGCCGTCGAAATCGCCCGTCGTGCTGAAGAGTATATTAGGGATTAGGGAATAGGGACTGGGGAATAGGAAATGGGGAAACAATAGATATGACCAGTAGAGCATATTCAATTTTAACGAAACTACCTAATCCCCATTCCCCAATCCCCACACCCAAACCTGGCACTCTTGACACGTGAGTGCTAGTTAATTTACAATGAATATATTGGCAATCTAGGCACTAGAGTGCTAAAATTATAATCAATATATACATAAAATTATTTAGGGATAGGAGATATAAAATTTATGGGTAAAATTATCGGAATCGACCTTGGTACAACTAACAGCGCCGTTGCTTATATGGTGGCTGGCAAACCTGATGTTATTGCTAACGCCGAAGGTAATCGCACCACGCCTAGCGTAGTTGCGATTAACAAAAATGGCGAACGTTTGGTTGGTCAAGTCGCTCAACGTCAGCGCGTCACTAATGCCAAAAACACCATTTACGGCGTAAAACGTCTGATTGGTCGCAAGTTTGGTGATAAAGAGGTTCAAAAAGACTTGGATATAATGCCATACGAAATCGTCAAAAAAGGCGATGGCGTAGCTATTAAAATGGGCGACAAAGATTACTCACCAGAGGAAGTATCAGCCATGATTCTTTCTAAACTAAAAGCCGATGCGGAAGCTTTCTTTGGCGAAAAAGTAACCGAAGCCGTCATTACCGTACCGGCTTACTTTAACGACGCTCAACGTCAAGCAACCAAAGACGCTGGTAAAATCGCCGGTCTTGAAGTTAAACGAATTATCAACGAGCCAACCGCGGCTGCACTAGCTTATGGCTTGGATAGCAAAAAAGAAGAAAAAATCGCCGTATTCGACCTTGGTGGTGGTACGTTTGATATTTCTGTCTTGGAACTTGGTGATGGCGTGTTTGAAGTTAAATCAACTAACGGTGATACGCACCTTGGTGGTGAAGACTTTGATAACCGAATCGTCAACCACTTCTTGGACGTTTTCAAAAACGAACAAGGTATCGATCTAAAGGGCGACAAGGCCGCCATGCAACGATTGAAAGATGAAGCCGAAAAAGCTAAAAAAGAACTTTCAACAACTAACGAAACCGAAATTAACTTGCCATTCTTGACGGCCGATGCCGAAGGTCCAAAGCACTTTGAATACAAATTAACTCGTTCAAAACTTGAAGATTTGGTCAAAGATTTAATTGATGCCGTCGAAGCTCCAGTCGTAAAGGCTATCAAAGACGCAGGTTTAACCACTAAAGATATCGATGAGATTGTCTTGGTTGGTGGTATGACTCGTATGCCAGCCGTCGTCGAAAAAGTTAAAGCTATATTTGGCAAAGAGCCACTTAAAGGTGTTAATCCAGACGAAGTTGTAGCCGTTGGTGCTGCAATTCAGGGTGGCGTTTTGGCCGGTGATGTCAAAGACGTATTACTTTTGGATGTTACCCCACTTTCACTTGGTATCGAAACTATGGGTGGAGTTGCAACTAAATTAATCGAACGCAACACAACCGTCCCTACGTCTAAGTCTGAAACATTCAGCACCGCATCCGACAGCCAGCCACAAGTAGAAATTCACGTTACCCAGGGTGAACGCGAAATGGCTGCCGACAACAAATCATTAGGCCGATTTACACTCGACGGTATCGCACCTGCACCTCGTGGCGTACCTCAAATCGAAGTCACATTTAACATCGACGCCAATGGTATTTTGAACGTTACCGCCAAAGACAAAGGTACCGGCAAAGAGCAAAGCATTACGATTTCTAACAGTGGGAACCTATCAAAAGATGATATTGCCAAAGCACAAAAAGAAGCCGAAATGCACGCCGATGAAGACAAGAAAAAACGCGAACTAATCGATGCTCGCAACGGTCTGGAAAGCGCAATCTACCAAGCCACCAAAATGCCAGACGAGTTCAAAGACAAAATCAGTGATGAAGATAAAAAAGCTATCACTGACGCTGTCGAAGAAGCTAAAAAGCATCAAACCAGCGAAGATAAATCTGAAATCGAAGCTGCTGCCAAAGCGTTAAACGACGCGATTATGCCAATAGGTGCTAAATTGTACGAATCTGCATCAAAAGAAAAAACTGAAACGCCAGAAGGCGAAGCTAAAAAAGAAGATGAACCCGTCGAAGGCGAAGTCGTCGACGAAAAGAAATAACAACAACTAAATAAAAAAATAGCTACCAGAAATGGTAGCTATTTTGCTGTCGGGGCATTTTATTGTATAATCATCATCTATGTCGTAGCAATGCGGCATCGTATCTCTCACATTTTTCTTAGACGTTATAACCACAAATTCAATCTCATAAGGGGGTCTATATATGGTTTCGTTGAAGAAGGAGTTCATAAAGGACTGGCACAGGTTGCCAAACCTCACAACAGGGGCGCGACTCATCATGAGCCCGTTACCTGGAGCATTATTGATAATTGATCCAGCAGATGCAACTTATCGGTGGATTGCGGCGATTTTGTTTATTATCGTCGTTGCCACCGATGCTTTGGACGGCTATTTGGCCCGCAGTCGAAACGAGGTTACAACCCTCGGCAAGCTGTTTGACCCATTAGTCGACAAGGTTTTGATCATACTTACACTTTTGGCATTAAGCATCGTCATACCGCTAATCTGGGTACCGACGATCATCATTATAATGCGAGAAGTGACGGTTACAGCTTGGCGGGCCCGTGCTAAAAAACGCGGACTTGTCGTCGCTGCCAGCCGTAGTGGTAAGGTCAAAATGGTCACTCAGTCAGTCGCGATAGCATTGCTATTGCTACCGATGTCGCTTGACGAAGGTATCTGGGAATCAATTACCGTAGTAGCAGTCATTGTGGCGGTCTACATGACAATCGTGTCATGGGTGGAGTATTACTCCAAGTTCTCTGAGCGTTAAGCTCGATGTAGTGAGATAAGCGGTCGTGGCATAAAACCCCGACCGCTTATTTAATGTCAAATCAATTAGCACTCTTGAAATACGAGTGCTAGTTTTATACAATAGATAAGATGAACAAGCGCGATTACTATGAAGTTTTAGGTATCAGCAAAACCGCCTCGGCTGATGAGATTAAAAAAGCCTACCGCAAGGCGGCTGTTAAATATCATCCCGACAAAGACGGCGGCGATGAGACTAAATTCAAGGAAGTCGGCGAAGCCTACGAAGTCTTAAAAGACAGCTCAAAACGTCAACGCTATGATCAGTTTGGTCATGCTGGCGTTGGCGGTAATGGCGGCGGTGGCGCAGCAGGTAACCCATTCGGCGGCTACGGCGGCTTTAATGGCCAAAACGTTAACTTTGACTTTGGTGACGGTGGGCTGGGTGATATCTTTGGTCAATTCTTTGGTGGTGGCGCTGGTCGCAACCAAGGCCCAAGACGCGGCCGTGATGTCGAAGCGACATTGCAATTATCTTTTGAAGAAGCAGTCTTTGGTGTTGAAGAAAGAATCGAATTAGAAATGAACGACGAATGTTCGCATTGTCACGGAACAACCGTCGAACCAGGGTACGAGATGAAAACTTGTCCAACCTGTCGTGGCGCTGGCCAGGTAAATCGGGTTATGAATACGATTTTTGGACAAATTCAGCAAGCCATGACTTGCGAAACTTGCGGTGGTACCGGCAAAGTCCCTGAAAAAGTTTGTACGGTTTGTCACGGTAAAGGTGTCGAACGTCGCAAAAAGACAATCAATCTAAAAGTTCCTGCCGGCATTGATGATGGCGCAACTATTCGTCTGAAAGAACATGGCGAAGCTATTGGTAAAGGCCAAAAGGGTGATTTGTACGTTCATATTCGCGTCAAAGCTCACAAAATCTTTACGCGCGAAGGCGATATTATTCTGTCTGAACAACATATTGGTATGATTGACGCTACACTCGGCACAGAAGTTGAAGTTGAAACTGTCGATGGCAAAGTCCGCATGAAAGTCCCAGCTGGCACGCAATCAGGGACTGATTTTAAACTATCAAATCACGGCGTTCCACATATGAAAAGCGACCGTCGCGGTCCGCACATCGTCAGCATAATTGTCGATACCCCAACAAAACTATCTAAAAAGCAAAAAGAATTATTAGAACAATTTTCTGGCAACAAAAAATTTGGCATGTTCTAAAGGGTTATAGTTTTGACAACCTGTCAACAGATGTTATAATTGTATATTAATGAAGACCGAAGCGCAGTTGGAAATATACAGGAGCGTCAAAAGTGAGTTCGTTGATCACACTCATTTTGAAGACAAAGCGCCACAAAGGTTGATAGAGCGTGATGCTTTTATCAATAATCTTAAATATACTCCCGAATATAAATATCCACGACTGGATTCACTAACTAGCGCTAAAATTATCAAAAAGAAGCGCGCTTTGTATGAAGCCGTGTTAGAGCTGGATGCTTCACAAAAAAATCCAGATTCTGACAAAGCAGGTAACGAATTATTTGCTCGCTCACTCGAAGTGCGCCTGAAAAGGATTATGTTGGTAGAGGCGGCCAGAAACCTTACGAACAACAACTTTGTTCTTAGTGGTATGGACGTTAATCGTGAAAGCTTTACCAAATTAAACGAATCTTTATACGGTGAATTTAACGCCGATCATTATTTGGGCATGGTGGCTACGGAAAAATCCAGAGTCGATACTTTTGTACCAAAAACAATTGTTGCTGCAAGAATTAAATCAAAACTTGAATCCCTTTTAGGCAATGTCGACGTTGACGGCAAACGCGAAGAAGCTTTGCTTGGTGATGTCGAGATTAAAAGTTTCCACAATTTTATAATCAATCGATACGCCGATGTGCTAGGCGTTGTCCCCGACACTGCGGATGACGTATATTACGACGTAAAACAATGTGCCGAAATTATGAATAGGGCCTTGGAAGTTGGCGGCTTGGCTGAATGTGGTTGGAAGGTTGTCGAAAATGCAAAAAAAGCAACTCCAGCAACCAGATGGGATAAAAGCCGAATATTTTTGCCAAGTAATACTCGTCGAAACGCTTCGGAATTGCGCCGGCTGATTATTCACGAACAAGAAGTCCATGCGCGCCGTGCTCAAAATGGAAAAGATACCGGTTTTAAGCCATTGCAAATGGGCGTAGGTGATTTTGCAGACATCGAAGAAGGCTTGGGCTCGATGATGGAATGCGCCGTAGATGGCAGTTTCAAAAACTCGTCATTTGATCGGGCTCGCAATCGCTATATTACCGCCGGTCTAGCGCTCGGTGCTGATGGCAAACCACGCGACGCCAGGGAAGTATATGAGATACTTTGGCGAATAACTGCCGTCCAAGATAAGGCTGACGGCAATATCGATAACGAAGCTGTCAAAAAGGCCAAAGAAAAAGCCTACATTCACGTCGAAAACGCTTATCGCGGCACGCAATTCTGGATGAAGGGCGTTATCTACACTAAGCTAAAAGTTTATTACGAAGGTTTGGCTAAAAATGCTGATTATTTCAAACGCAATATCGACAATCTGGACGCTACTTTTGAAGATATATTTATCGGCAAATACAACCACACTGATCCAGTCGAAAAAGACCTAGTCAAAAGTATAGTTTCGCGCAAAAAATAGACCGAATTTTAGTATTGCTAAATAGTTTCCAAAAATATACAGTTACAGTGCGATGAAAAAGATTTTAATCATCACTTCGTCTCGACCGGCTCGGTCAAATGCTACTTTGCGTCAAGAATTTATTGATTCATTAAACGCTCAAATTGAACCGCCAGCTACCGTTACGATGAGCTCGCTGACCAAACTAGTTTTTGATATTTCCAATGATAAATGCAGTGTTGTTGATACGGTTTCAGGCAACGATGTGGCGACTTACGATTATGTAATTATTCGCAACGTTGGCAAAAAGTTAGAACTCGGCATAGCCCTAGCTCATTACTTGGCGATGAAAAACGTCCCATTTATCGACAGCTATCTTGAATCGCAAGGTCCGGGAAAACTGTCATGCCTGATGCTAAAAATGCGCCACAATTTGCCAATCCCCAGGACTGTATATTCGTCTGCTAAATACTTGGGCGAATATATCAACGAATCAGGTGCCTTATCTTATCCGTTTATTCTAAAAGATAGCCGTGGCAAAAAAGGCCGTGATAATTATTTGGTCAAATCCCAACGAGAATTATCGGAAAGATTATCGGCTCAACCGAGCGTCCTTTTTATTGCTCAGGAATTCATCGAAAATGACGGTGATTATCGCGTATTGGTTTTGAACGGCAAGATTACAGTCGTTATCAAACGCACCGCATCGGGCGACACTCATTTAAATAATGTTTCTCAGGGTGGAACTGCTCGATTATGTGCGATTGGAGACTTGTCGCCCAAGGCGCAGGCCGACGTTGTGTCAGCGGCGCGAATTGAATCGCTGGAAGTGGCCGGAGTTGACATTATTTTTGACAAAAAAACAGCCAAACACTATCTGTTAGAAGTAAATAGAGCACCGCAAATATACACAGGGGCTTTTGTCGAGGAAAAGACAGCAGCTTATGCAAAAATGATTAGTGAAAGATTAGGTCAATAGAATAACGCTAAACCTTGACTAAAACGGCTAAAAGTGATAGAGTATACAGATAACATTACTGAAATAGGTTGAGAATATTTATGAATAGCAATTCAGAAACATTTGGCATTTTCGAAAACATTAGTATTCCCGAACTGGGTATTAATAATGTTCTCGCAAAGATTGATACCGGAGCATATTCGGGCGCTTTGCACTGTTCAAATATTGAAGAATTCGTGCGAGAATCTGACGGCAAAAAAATATTACGTTTTACGCCATCGGATAATCATGCGCATGCTACCGAGCTGACGCATTACAGTCGTTCAAATGTCCGAAGTTCTACTGGTCACCGTGTAAAACGCTATCTATTTGATACGGATATTGTTATAAAAGGGGTAACGCACCGTATACGTATTGGGTTGTCTGACCGATCAGACATGAACTGTGAAGTCTTAATTGGCCGAAGGTTCCTAAGAGAAAATAATATATTAGTCGATGTACGCATTAATCAAGAATTAGATACTGATGGAGGAAAAAAATAATGAAAATCGCAATCCTATCAAATGGACCAGGAAATTATTCGACCAAACGCCTTAAAGAAGAGGCTGTTAAACGTGGCCATGAAGTAACAGTTGTTAAATACAAAGAATGTTACGCTTCAATCGAGCAAAATAATCCAACCGTCAGTTACCGTGGCGAAGATTTAAGTAAATTTGATGCGATTATTCCTCGCATTGCTTCATATATGACTAAATACGGCACCGCAATCGTGCGCCAACTTGAAATGCAGGGTGTATACACCGTTTCTAGTTCAATCGCGATTAGCCGTTCACGCGATAAAATGCGTAGTCTGCAATTGTTATCAAAATATGGAATTGGTATTCCTAAAACCGTTGTGTCACGAAACACGACTGATATTGATGACCTGCTAAACCACTTAGGCGGCATGCCAGTTATTATCAAGCTGGCTCGTGGTACCCACGGCAACGGTGTTGTTTTGGCTGAAACCAAAAAAGCAGCCAAGTCAGTTTTGCAGGCATTTTACTTGACCGATGATGACGGCACCAACATTTTGTTACAAGAATTTATCGAAGAGTCAGCCGGTACTGATATCCGTGCGTTTGTTGTCGGTAGCCGAGTGGTTGCCAGTATGAAACGCCAAAGTTTGGACGATGATTTCCGATCGAATCTACACAAAGGTGGCGAAGGCACGATTATTAAATTAACGGACGAAGAGAAAAAAATTGCCGTTAAAGCTGCACGTGCTATGGGCCTAAACATTGCCGGTGTCGACCTGATGCGAAGCGCACGCGGACCATTGATTTTGGAAGTAAATGCCAGCCCTGGATTTGGTATTGAAAAAGTTACCGGACGCAATGTTGCTGGCGCAATTATTGAATACGTCGAACAAAACGCAAAGCGTCGCAACAAAAAAGACAAAGTCGGCGCCTAAGTATTAGCGCAGGCTGTTATACCAGTACTGTCGTACTGGTATAACACTTCGTCGACTCGGAAATGATTACAAGTAGTCATTTCGCTCGTCTCCTAGTGTTATAATATGCCTATGATATTTCATAGGTCATATTACTTATGAGCATACGTAAAGACCAAGGTATGTGGCTGATTATTGTTGGTGTTTTGGCAGCTGTCGTTGCTGCAACAGTGTATGTTATTTTGCCTAATTTGCCCCAAGCATCGACCGATTTAAGGTTAGGGGACGGAGTTTTTCACGCCACAGTGGCTTTGGATGATAACGCCAGAACTAAAGGCTTATCCGGTGCTACAAGTTTGTCGCCCGACCAAGCTTTGTTGATGGCTTTCCCAAGCGAAGACAAGTGGGGAATTTGGATGAAAGGTATGAACTTTCCGATTGATATCCTGTGGCTAAACAGTAATAAAAAGGTTGTATATATTGTCAAAAACGCTACTCCAGACGATTCGACATTAGTAACGTTTACTCCAAAAACGTCGGCAAAATACGTGGTTGAATTGCCAGCCGGAACAGTCGAGAGTAAGACTATCAGCACCGACAGCGTGGCTATTTTTCAAATAAACGAAGGCGATATAAAGTAATATGGATGTTATTTTGATATTTATCGCCATAGCGGTCGTATTATTTTTCTCGTCGTACATGCATAAAAGGCGATTTGGATTACTAGGGTTAGCGCTGGCCGCTGGATCGTTACTGAGTAGTATTTGGGGATACAACGCAGGGTTGGTAGCAGGGTTATTCGGAGTACCGTCAACGCCTATGACATCGGCCATCATATTATCGATATTAATATTGTTGCCCCCTGTTATTTTGTTATTTCACGGCTATACATACAGCAGCATGATTGGACGAGTTATCGGTGCTGGTTTATTTACGGTGCTGGCGTTGGCATTTTTAATTGAACCACTAGGCCACGTGTTGATGCCAACTGGTTTTGGGGCCAATGTTTATGATTGGTTGGTTAATAACAGAACGGTTATTATCGGCGGTGGTTTAACCTTGGCTGTGATTGATTTGTTTTTGACCAAGCCTGCAAAAACGTCCGAAAAGTCCCGTAAACATTGACAAATTACACTTAAAAATGGTATATTTTCCAGATGCGAGGCCACCCCGTCATACGACAGGGTTTAGCTATCACATTGTTCATAGTTTGAGGCCATAGCTCAGTTGGTTAGAGCGCTTGCCTTTTAAGCAAGATGTCGTGAGTTCAAGTCTCACTGGCCTCACCAAATAATAATACCCATCGGCTGATGGGTATTATTATTTGGTGAAAGCCCAGTAGGGCTTTGAACCTACGACGCAGATTTTGTAAAAAATCTGCAAGTCGTGAGTTCGCGTAGCGCAGCTAATTAAAAATGTGTTTACATATTTTTAATAGCAAGCGGAGGAGCGGAACGAAGTGGAGCGATAGTCTCACTGGCTCCTGTTATTCAAGCCAATTTTAAGCTATGCTTAATCCATGAACCGCTGGCTCCTAAAACGCAAACCCCATATATCGTGGCTGATTGCTTTGATGTGTTCTGGGATATTTGTCGGTGTATTTATAGCGCAATACATTCAATATTATTTGATAACTCCGACAATCAGCCTGATTATCGCGATTATTTTTATCGGCGTTGTCTTGTGGCGAAGGTATACGTATTTGATTCCCATATTAATTATTGGTGGGGTATTATTTGGACTTTGGCGAGGTTCATTGTCGCAACAAGAACTAGCTCAGTTTAAACCGCTGTACGGTAAAATCGTTACCGTTGAAGGTTCAGTCAAAGATGATGTTGAAACTGGCGCGTCGGATCAAATTGTGATAAGACTTGATAGTTTAGTTGTCAATAACAAGCCGTTGCCAGGTGCGTTATGGGTGACGGCAACCGGCAGTGACATAAAACGAGGTGACAAATTGGTGCTTAGCGGCAAATTAGGTCCAGGATTTGGTAATTTTGCCGGAGTTATATATCGAGCTAATATCACAAAACTAATACACGTAAATCCGGGCGATATCGCTAGGGTTGTGCGCGATTGGTTTGCGGACGCGATTCGTCGTGCAATCCCAGACCCAGAGGCGAGTTTGGGGATTGGATATTTAGTCGGACAGCGTCGGTCGTTGCCAGCGGATTTGGTGTTGGCGTTGCAGTTGGCAGGCTTGACTCATGTTGTGGTGGCTAGCGGCTATAATCTGACCATTTTGGTACGTTTAGCTAGGCGATTATTCGTCAAAGTATCGAAGTATTTGTCAGTTTTGTCAGCGGGCGTTATGATTGTGTCGTTTGTCGCCATTACTGGGGTTAGCCCGAGCATGTCGCGGGCCGGATTGGTAGCCGGGCTAAGTTTGGCGGCGTGGTATTATGGACGCAAATTTCATCCAATTGTGTTGCTGCTACTTGCAATCTCATTAACGGTTTTAATCAACCCAAGTTACGCTTGGGGAGATTTGGGTTGGCAGTTATCGTTTGCGGCTTTTGCGGGCGTGATGATTCTGGCACCACTAGCCACACGGTATTTATTTGGCAACAAAAAACCAGGGACGATTCAACAAATATTAATCGAGACAGTATCGGCGCAGATTGCAACAGCACCAATATTGGTCGCGGCATTCAGTCAACTATCTAACGTTGCGGTTGTATCGAATTTGCTAGTTTTGCCGTTGGTACCGCTGGCGATGGTACTGACATTTATTGCGGGTATTGGTGGCTTGGTTTTGCCGACAATTGCGACGATTATTGGGTTGCCTGCGACATGGTTGTTGCGCTACATGGTTGGCGTGACCGAATACTTGGCTGGTCTGCCGTGGGTGACTACTAATATGCAGTTGCCTTGGTGGGGAGTGGCTCTTTGTTATGGGGCTATCACCATCATTTGCGTATATATGTGGCGGGTTACAAAGTACAACTTACGCGACGTTAACCTGGTCGAGTAATCTGGTATCTGTTATAATAGGGAAAATATGTAATCAGTGGAGCTTTTTTATGTCCGGACATAGTAAGTGGTCAACAATCAAACGCGAAAAAGGTGTTAAAGACGCCAAGCGCGGTGCTATTTTTACCAGGTTAGGCAATTTAATTGCGATTGCTGCTCGTGGCGGAACTGATCCAATGATGAACTCGACACTTTATATGGCGATTGAAAAAGCAAAAGAGGCAAATATGCCAGCTGCCAACATTCAGCGCGCAATCGATCGCGTGTCTGATAAAAACGCGGCTGTGTTGGAAGAGTCGACCTATGAAGCTATGGGGCCGGGCGGTGTCGGTATTATTATCGAAGTTGCGACCGACAACAAAAATCGTACTTTCCCAGAAGTAAAAAATGCTATTGCTAAAAATGGTGGCCGTATTGCGGACGCTGGTAGTGTAGCTTTTCAGTTTACGCGCAAGGGCGTCATAAGAGTTAATGCGACTGGCGAAGATGCGTTACTGACCGTATTAGACGCTGGCGCTGAAGACGCAGTCGAAGAAGACGGCGAACTGATTGTCTATACCGAACTAAAAGACCTATCTAAAGTACGAACGGCGATAATCAACGCCGGTCTATCCGTAGTTGGTGCCGAGTTGCAATATGTACCGAATCATATGGTCGAAATTGATGACCTAGAGACCGCAGAGAAACTGATTAAAATATTAGATGCGATTGATGAATTGGACGATGTCATAAGTGTTCACAACAACGCCGACATCACCGTTGATTTGCCCGAATAGGCATACTTGAAATAAACTGAGAAACAGCCTATTATGTGATTATGTATAAGCTGTATGGTTTTGCGCTGTTCGCTATAATTTTGGTGTTTTCGTTGTTGAATATTCAATCTGCGCGCGCCGTTAGCCCAAACATCGTCATTAGCCAAATAAAGGCCGGTAACTCCGGCGCCAGCCGATTAATCGAAATATATAACAATTCAGATATGCCAGTTGATATAACTGGTTGGTGCTTGAATTACAGTACTGCAAGCGATACGCCCGTTACGCCAAGCCCTGGCTGTTTTGAGGGAGCCACTGTGGCGGACCATGTATTCATGAATGCGCGTTCTTACGCATTGTTGGCATCATCACAGACTGGCTTAAAAGCTGATATGGTTTTGACGGCTGGCCTTGGGAGCGGCACTAGTGGACATGTGTATTTGACTGATGGCGGTGGCAACGAAATCGACAGAGTTGGTTGGGGATCGGCGAATAATGCCGAAGGCAAGCATCCAATCGTGCTGGATTCTACGAAAGTAGTCGAACGAAAGCAAAGTGACTCTCCCGGTATATTAGTTGATACAGATAATAATGCCAGTGATTTTAAAAATTCGACAATGCGGGCTGAGTACCAATACGGATCGTTGTATGAAGTGACTGACGTATGCAGCAATATAGTCGGGCTTCAGGACATGGTGCCAGATGGGTATGAAATCAACGATGTCGGTGATTGTGTGTTGCCGCCAGTCGATGTTTGTAAAAACATAGATGGACTACAAATAATATTACCCGATGGTTATGAGCTTGATGAAAACGGTGATTGCCAGGTTGACGTTTGTTTGAATATCGATGGTTTACAAATAATATTGCCTGACGGTATGGACGTAGATGGCATCGGAAACTGCATCACGCATGACGAATGTCCAAATTTACCAGATATTCAGCCGTTAGTACCCGAAGGTTTTAAGATGTCTGACGACGGCTGCATGCTTGATTTGTTGCCACTGCAAATAACCGAGCTGTTGCCAAACGCGGTCGGCAGTGACGACGGCAATGAATTTATTGAGGTATTTAATCCAAATGACAGCGACGTTGATTTAGTAAACCATACGATTTATATTGGTCCAGATTTTGCGCACGCATATAGTTTTCCGGCTGGGTCGCACATTGGGCCGAATGAATATGTGGCATTTTCGAATGACGATATTAATTTTACGCTCGTTAACACGACCAGTAGTGTAAGGTTATTCGCAATTGACGGTTCGTTTGTCGAAACGTCAGTCTATAACAATCCCAAAGATGGTATGGCCTGGGCGTTAATTGACGATGTTTGGCAATATACTAATCGGCCAACTCCAGGTAGCCCCAACCTAGCTTCATTAATAGAAACCAAAGTCGTCACCGCCAGCACACTTCAATCGTGTGCCGCCAATCAATATCGAAGTCCCGAAACAAATCGCTGTCGGTTGTTAGTTACGTCTGGCTCAAATTTGACGCCGTGCAAAAACGGCCAATATCGTAGTGAAGAAACCAATCGT
>Ga0334722_10001767_pt1 | contig 25930 bp, 19 predicted proteins | sample C3_bottom_MG_FD_207210 | JGI IMG/M metagenome (GOLD analysis project Ga0334722, IMG submission 207210) | Sediment microbial communities from Yellowstone Lake, YNP, Wyoming, USA - C3_bottom | ecosystem: Environmental > Aquatic > Freshwater > Lake > Sediment | place: USA: Wyoming | collected... | reverse complement strand
CTACGGGCCGTGGAAGGACCCGCAGGGCTACAACTTCCCCCTGACCCCGCCCTTCAGCCCGTCGGCCCAGCTGCCCACGTTCGGACAGACCCGGGTCCACTTGGGCCTGGTCTTTGCCCTGGTCGCCGCGGTTGCGTTGGACCTGGTCCTGCGTCGGCTGAAATGGGGTTACGAGATCCGCGTCATCGGCGAGTCCCCGGCGGCGGCGCGATACGCCGGGATGAACATCGCCCGGAACATCATCCTGGTCATGTTCCTCAGCGGTGGCCTGGCCGGCTTGGCCGGGATGTCGGAGGTCAGCGGGATCACCCATCGGCTGCAACACGGGATCTCACCCGGCTATGGCTATACGGCGATCATCGTCGCCTGGCTGTCGAAGCTCAACCCGGTCGCCTTGACCGGCGTATCTTTCCTCCTCAGCGCCCTCCTCGTGGGCGGCTACTCCACCAAGACGAGTGGACTTCCGGCGGCCACGGTCTCGATGCTCCAGGGGGCGATTCTCTTCTTCGTCCTCGGCGGGGACATTCTCGTCAACTACCGGATCAGGTTCGGGACCAACCGGGCCGGGGAGGAGTGAGTCCATGCAGGAATCAATCTGGATCTCCATCCTGACGGCCACGGTGACGGCCGGCACGCCCCTGCTCTATGCCGCTCTGGGGGAGGTCCTCGCCGAGAGGGCCGGCGTCATGAACCTCGGGCTCGAAGGGATGATGCTGGTCGGAGCGATGACGGGGTTCAGCGTGGCGGTCAGGGCCGCGGACCCATGGCTCGGTCTCCTCGCGGCCATGAGCGCGGCCGGGGTGCTGGCCTTGGTGCACGCCTTCCTGACCGTCGGCCTGCGGGCCAATCAGGTTGTCAGCGGCTTGGCCCTGACCATTTTCGGCACCGGCCTTTCGGGATATCTCGGCAAGCCGATGGTCGGCATCCCGGCCAGGGCCACCTTCAAAACCTGGGCCGTCCCCGGCTTGGGCCAGATCCCGGTCATCGGCCCGGTCCTCTTCCGGCAGGATACCCTGGTCTACTTCACCTACTTGCTTGTCCCGGCCCTCTGGCTCTTCCTTTACCACACCCGCCCGGGCATGAACCTCAGGGCGGTCGGCGAGAACCCGGCCGCCGCTGACGCCGTGGGGATCAATGTTTCGGTCACCCGCTGCGCCTATGTGGTTGTCGGCGGGTTGCTCGCGGGGGCCGCCGGGGCCTATCTATCGCTGGCCTATGCCCCCGCCTGGCTCGAGTACATGACTGCGGGACGCGGCTGGATCGCCATCGCCCTGGTGATCTTCGCCATGTGGGATCCCTTTCGGGCCATGCTGGGGGCCTATCTGTTCGGCGGTGTCGACGCCCTGACGTTCCGCCTGCAGGCTCTCGGCCTGCTCATTCCGTCATTTTTCCTGAAGATGCTCCCATACATTTTCACCATTGCCGTCCTGATCGTCTCCACCCGGGAGACGCTGCTTCGCAAGTCGGCAGCGCCGGGCGCCCTCGGTCTGACCTACGACCGCGAAGGGCGGTGACCGAAGACTCCGAAAGGCGGGGAGGGGGTCCTTATTCCTATGGAAGGTGAGTCAAGCCCCGAAGCCCATCCGAGGGGCGTTGAGGCCGGTGGCGCTCTGATGAGGGTCGCGGTCATTGGACCGGCCGACCTCACCGCCGACGTTGTCGACGTCGCTCGCAGCTTCAGTGGCCTCGAGCTCTGGGCCCTGCCGTATGAGCGGGTGGACCAGGCCGCCGAGCTTTACGCTCGGGCCTGCGCGGTTCCGGCTGACGCGGTCCTTTTCACCGGCCCCATCGGCTACCACCGAGGGACTGGGGGCACGCGGGTCGCAACCGTGCCCACGGCCTACGTGCCTTACTCGCCGTTATGGCTGTATGCGCCGCTTTTTGCGGTGGCCGACCGCCGGGCCCTCCGTCGAGTGAGCCTGGACAGCCTTGATCGGGGCGTCCTCGAGGCCACCTATCGCGAGCTGGGGTTACCCTTGGAGAGCATTGAGGTCTACGAGCCGCCGGCCGACGACCCTTCACCGGATGAGGTGGCCGCCTTCCACCTGTGGGCCGCGGAGGAGGGCCGTTCCACCTACGCCCTGACCTGCGTGTTATCGGTTTACCGGCGGCTGCGAGCGGCCGGGGTCCCGTGCTTATGGCTGGTCCCGTCGCGCGTGGCTCTCGAGGAGGCCCTCGAGAAACTGCTCTATGTGGCCGAGGGGGTGCGGGCCCGGGGCGCGCAGATCGTCGTCGGCCTGGTTCGGTTGCGCGGCAACGGCGGAAGTGGGCCACGCGCCGCCGACGATGGCTCTCCCTTCAGGGCGGCCCGCCTGCGGCTCAAAGCCCATGAAGTCCTGCTCTCGCAGGTCGAGGAGTTCGATGGCCATCTGGTCGACTCGGGGAGCGGCGACTTCCAGTTCTTCACGACCAGGGCCCAGTTCGAGAAGACGACCGGCCTTTACAGCCGCTGGCCTCTCGTCGAGAAATTGGTCCGGGCGGGGCTGGAGATGAGCGCCGGAGTTGGCCTGGGGGCCACGGCCGGCGAGGCCGGGGTCAACGCCAGGGCCGCCCTGGACGAGGCTCTCCGGACCGGGGGCAGCGCTTGTTTCGTGATGCTCGAGAGCAGGAGATTGATCGGGCCGCTCGGCTCGGGGGCGCTGGCCTACCGGGTCCGCAATACCGACCCGGCCCTCCTGGAGACGGCCGGGGAGCTCGGCACGGCGGTGGCCTCACTCCAGCGAGCGCTGGCTGCCTTGGGCGGGATGGCTGGCGAATTCACCGCCCGTGACCTGGCTCTCCGGCTACGGGTCGGGTTACGGACGGCCCACCGGGTCTTGCAAAAGCTCCGTGAGGCCGGGTACGTGATCGATGTGGGTCAGGAGAGCGCCGGCACGCGCGGTCGGCCGCGGCGGGTCTTCCGCCCGCGGCCCGCCCTTCCGGCCGGCGGCTCCGGGGCCAGCGCAGCGGCCGGCCACGGTCGGGCCGAGGGAGACGTCGCCGCAGGCGACAGTGATAGGAGCCGGTGAAGGGGGAGGATGCGTTTGACGATGGAGACGGCGCAGGCGGTCGGGGGGGGCGGGCGGGATATCCCGGCCGCGATCCGCCGCCGGGCCGAGGTTTGCCGAGCGGATATTATCCGGTTCCTCCGGGAGATCGTCGCCATCCCCAGCCCAAGCGGTCATGAGGGGCGGGTGGTCGACCGGATCCTGGAGGAAATGCGTCGAGTTGGCTTCGACGAGGCCTATCGGGACGAGGTGGGTAACGCGGTGGGGCGTGTCGGGACGGGCCCGACCATCATCATGTACGACGGCCACATCGATACCGTGGGCATCGGCGATCCCACGGCCTGGGCCCACGATCCGTATGAGGGGAAGGTCGAGGACGGCAGGATCTATGGGCTCGGGACGGTCGACGAGAAAGCCGCGGTGGCGGCCATGGTCCACGGCGGCCGGATCATCAAGGAACTGGGCCTGGACAAGGGTTACACCCTCTACGTGGTCGGTACGGTCCAGGAGGAAGACAGCGATGGCCTGGCCGCCGGCAAGTTCGTCGAGCACCTGGAGGCCAGGACCGGCCGCAGACCCGACCTGGCGGTCCTCGGCGAGCCCACGGACCTGCAGATCTATCGCGGCCACCGGGGTCGCTGCGAGCTGAGGGTGGTCGTCAAGGGCCGGGCCTGCCACGCCAGCGCTCCGGAGCGTGGCGACAACGCCGTCTATAAGATGGGCCGGGTCCTCGATGGCATCCAGCGCTTGGCCCCGCGGCTCAAGGACGACCCGTTCCTGGGCCGAGGCAGCATCGCCGTGACCAGGATCGAGAGCCGGTCCGGATCGCTCAACGTCGTCCCGGACGAGTGCACGATCTTCATTGACCGCCGGATGACCTTGGGCGAGACCCCCCAGTCGTCGCTGGAGGAACTCAACGGCATCCTGGCCGAGCTCGGCGAGCCGGACCCGCCGGGGGAAGGGCCACGGGTCGGGGCCGCGGGAGCGGAGGTCACCCTTCTGGAATATGACGCCAGGAGCTATACCGGCTACCCCACGCGGATGCCCAAGGAGTACCCGACATGGGTTACTCCCGAGGACCACCCGGCGGTGGTCGCCGGGTTGCGAGCGGCTGAGGACCTCTTCGGGACCAGGCCACCCGTGGGCAAGTGGGTGTTCAGCACCGACGGGGTCAGCCTCGCGGGGATCCACGGCATCCCGGCCATCGGCTACGCCCCGGGGGATGAGGCCTTGGCGCACACGGTCCGCGAGTATGTGGCCGAGGACCAGCTGGTGAGGGCCGCCGCCTTCTACGCGTGGTTCCCAACGGTGGCCGTCGATGAATTGAAGAAGGGCAAGCCTCCATCAAGCGAGGCTTCAACCGCTTCCTGAGGAGGTACTCGAGACGTGAGCAGCACCTTTCTGAGAGGCCGTCACTACCTGACCGACATGGACTTCAACGAAAACGAGCTGGAGACCGTCCTCGAGGTCGCCGCCGACCTGAAGAAGGAGTTCGGCCTGGGTCTCCCCCACCGACTTCTTCGGGACAAGACGCTATTCATGATCTTCTTTGACAATTCGACCCGCACGCGGAACTCCTTCGAGGCCGGCATGACCCAGCTCGGTGGGCATGCCCACGACCTGACTCCCGATCGACTGCAGATCTCGCACGGCGAGAACGCCAAGGACACGGCCTCGGTGCTGAGCCGGTACGGCCACGGTATCGCCATTCGGCACACGATCTTCGGCGAGGGCCATCGGTACCTCCGCGAGGTGGCCAGGTACTCGCGGGTCCCGGTCTTCAACCTGCAGTGCGACATCTACCACCCGTTCCAGATCCTCGCCGACATGATGACCATCCGCGAGCGCTTCGGACACAACCTCCGAGGGGCCAAGATCGCCGTCTCGTGGACGTCGGCGCCGAACTACGTCCGGCCCATCTCGGTCCCACAGAGCCTGGTCCTGATGGCCACGCGGCTGGGCCTGGACGTGACCCTGGCCCATCCGCCCGAGTTCAACCTGATGCCGGAGATCGTCAGGCAAGCCAAGGAGAACGCCAGCCGGGCCGGGACCAGGTTTGAGATCGTCCACGATATGGACGAGGCCTTCCGGGGGGCTCAGGTGGTCTATCCGAAGAGCTGGGGCCCGCTGGCCCACACGACCGATAAGGAAGAGGGCCTGGCCCTCATCAAGAAGTACCCCGGCTGGTGCGCCGACGCCCGGCGGATGAGCCTGGCCGCGCCGGAGGCCGTTTACATGCACCCGCTCCCGGCCGACCGCGGGATCGAGGTCACCGACGAGGTCATCGACGGCCCGCAGTCCATCGTCTATGACCAGGCCGAGAACCGGCTGCACGTGCAGAAGGCGGTCATGGCCCTGACCATGGGTGGCCGGCGATGAACGGCCCGGCCCGATCCCTTCCGGCCTTTCCTTATGAGGAGTGAGACCCGATGCACCTGGAACTGATCGATGTGGGGACCGGCCGGCGCCGGCCTGACGCCGTTTTCAGGCGGGCGAGGCTGGTCGACGTCTTCACCGGCGAGGTCCGCGAGACCGACTTCGCCGTGGCCGACGGCTATGTCGTAGGCTTCGGTGATTACCGGGCCGACCGAGAAGTAGATTTGCACGGGAAGTATGTTTGCCCAGGCTTCATCGACGGGCATGTCCACCTCGAGAGCTCGATGGTGACGCCAGGGCAGTTCGCGCGGACCGTGGTCCCCCTGGGGACCACCGCCGTGGTGGCCGATCCACACGAAATCGCCAACGTCGCCGGGGTCGCCGGGATTCACTATATCCTGGCGGCCACCGAGGACCTCCCGCTGCGGGTCTTCATGATGCTGCCGTCGTGCGTTCCGGCGACACCGCTTGAGACCAGCGGGGCCAGGCTCGGGGCCCAGGATCTGGCCGCCCTGAAGGCCTACCCGCGGGTCCTTGGGCTGGGCGAGGTGATGGATGTGCCTGGGGTCACCGGGCGACGCCCGGACCTCCTGGAGAAGCTGGGCGCCTGCCGCGGCGAGGTCATCGATGGCCACGCCCCGGGGCTCGGCGGCAGGGACCTGAACGCCTATGTCCTGGCCGGCATCGGATCGGACCATGAGTGCACGGGTCCCGAGGAGGCCCTGGAGAAGCTTCGGCGCGGGATGCGCCTGATGATCAGGGAAGGTTCGGTGACCCGAAACCTGAAGAGTCTTCTGCCGGTGGTCAACGCAGCCACGTCGCGCCGTTGCCTCCTGGTCACGGACGACCGGCACCCCCATGACCTCCTCCGCGAGGGCCACATCAACCACCTCGTGCGAATGGCCGTGGCCGAGGGGTTGAGCCCGATCATGGCCATTCAGATGGCCACCCTCAATCCGGCCGAGTACTTCCGTCTTGCCGACCTGGGCGCCATCGCCCCGGGCTACCGGGCCGACTTCCTTGTCCTTGATGACCTCGAGAGCTTCCGGCCGGCGCAGGTCTACAAGGACGGCCGGCTGGTTGCCGAGGGCGGGCGGATGGTCGTCGAGGTCCCGGAGTACCGTGACCAGATGGTTACCGACACCGTCCGGATGGCCGAGCCGCGGGTCGAACAACTGCGCATCCCAGCGGCCGGGCCGGAGGCCGACGTCATCGGCCTCATTCCCAATCAAATCGTCACCCGGCACCTGAAGGTCATGGCGCCGGTGGTCGATGAGGCCTTTGTCGCCGATCCGGGGCGTGACCTGCAGAAGCTGGCCGTGGTCGAGCGGCACCGGGCCACGGGCAACGTCGGCGTCAGCCTGGTCTCCGGCTTCGGGCTGCGGCGGGGGGCCCTGGCCACGTCGGTGGCCCACGACTCCCATAACATCGTCGTCCTGGGGGTCGATGACGAAGACATGCTCCTCGCCGTCGTGGCCGTCGCCGAGATGGGGGGCGGACTGGCGGTGGTGGCCGAGAGGCGCGTCCTGGCGACGATGCCGCTGCCCATCGCTGGGCTCATGTCCCTGCGGCCGATCGAGGATGTCGACGCCGCCCTGACGCGGGTCCGCGAGAAAGCCTTTGAGCTGGGTGTGAGAAAGGACTGTGACCCCTTCATGACCATGTCGTTCCTGGCTTTGCCGGTGGTCCCCGAACTGAAACTGACCGACCTCGGCCTCATCGAAGTCAGACCATCCTGAACGGACGGGGGGCGATGGACCTGAAAGAGGTGGACGTGGAACTCTTCGTCAACGGAGAGCGGCACCGCCTGCGGGTGGGCACGGACGAAAGCCTCCTGGAAGTGCTCCGTGACAGGCTCGGCCTGACGGGGACCAAGGAGGGTTGCGCGGCGGGAGACTGTGGCACCTGCACGGTGATCATGGACGGACGCGCGGTGCTGTCGTGTCTGGTCATGGCCTTTCAGGCTGACGGTCATCGGATCACCACGGTCGAAGGTCTGGCCCAGGGAGGGAAGCTGCATCCGCTGCAGGAATCGTTCGTGGAACACGGCGCGGTCCAGTGCGGCTACTGCACGCCCGGCATGCTGATGTCGGCCAAGGCCCTCCTGGACGCTGACCCGAGCCCGAGCCGGGAGACCATCAGGGAAGCCCTGAGTGGTAACCTCTGCCGGTGCACGGGCTACTACAAGATCATCGACGCGGTGGAGGACGGCGCGAGGCGGCTGGCCGCGGGGACGGCCGGCGGGCCAGGCGCTGGGGCCGGGCCCGCCGCTGGCGCACCACGCCCCGGCAGGGCGGGTGAGGGCCGGTGAGGGAGACGCGGTCCGTCGGGCGTTCCGTGCGACGGGTCGACGCCGTCGCGAAGGTGACCGGACAGGCGCGGTACCCAGCCGATTATGCGATGCCCGGGATGCGCCACGCCAAGGTCGTCTGGGCCGGCGAACCCCACGCGCGGATCCTCGGCCTCGACGTGTCGGCGGCCCTGGCCCTGCCGGGGGTCGTCGCCGTGCTCACGAGCCGGGACGTCCCGCATAATGAGTTCGGCCTGATCGATTCGGACCAGCAGGTCCTGGCGGCAGACGTGGTCCGCTGGACAGGTGAACCCGTGGCCGTCGTCGTGGCCGAGACGGAGGAACTCGCTGAGTGGGCCCGGGACCTGGTGAAGGTGACCTATGAACCCCTGCCCCTCCTGCTCGACCCGATCAGGGCCATGGCCCCCGAAGCGCCCCTGATCCATGCCGGTCGCGCCTCGAACGTCCTGGCGAGCTGGAAGATCCGCCGCGGCGACGTGGACGCCGCCTTGGCCGAAGCGGACCTGATCATCGAGGCTGAATACCACGTGCCCTTCGTCGAGCACGCCTACCTTCAGCCCGAGGCCGCCCTGGGCTACCTGGACGAGGAGGGGCGGGTGACCGTGGTCGCAGCTGGCCAGTGGCCACATGACGATGTCCGCCAGATCTCCCACGCCCTGGGCCTGCCCAGGGAACAGGTCCGCGAGATCGTTCCCTACATCGGTGGCGCCTTCGGCGGGCGGGAGGACATCTCCCTGCAGATCCTGGTGGCCCTGGCCGCCTGGAAGACCCGGGGCCCGGTGAAGATGGTCTGGACCCGCGAGGAGTCCATGCGCTGCCACGGCAAGCGCCATCCCTTCACGATGCGCTATCGATGGGGGGCCAGGGATGGCCGGATAACCGCGGCCAGGGTCGAGTTGATCGCCGACGCCGGGGCTTACTCGTCGTCCTCCAGGGCGGTCGTCCCGGGGGCCCTGTCGGTGGCCGTGGGGCCGTACAACATCCCAAACGTCTGGGTGGATGCGTGCGTGGTCCACACCAACAACCCGCCGACCATGGCCATGCGCGGCTTCGGCACTGCCCAGCCGCCGGTGGCCTATGAACAGCACATGGACAGGTTCGCCCGAGCCCTTGGCGAAGACCCGGTGTCCTTCCGCCTCAAGCATCTCTGGGAAGAGGGCTCCGTCCAAGCGACCGGGGCCCCGGTCCCCCCGGGCGTTGGGGTCAAGGAGACCCTCCGGCAGGCGGCTCAGGCCATCGGTTGGCGGCCGGTCGGGGAGCGCTGGGTTAAGCCCGACCTGCCGCCCCTGCCCGACGGGCGCCGCCGTGGCGTCGGCCTGGCCACGGCCTTCAAGAACGTCGGCTACAGCTTCGGTTTCCACGACCGCTCCACCGCCCGGGTGACGGTGGACCTGGATCACCGGGGCGAGCCGGAGCGGGCCGAGGTCTTCATCGGCGCGGCCGAGGTCGGAATGGGCGTCCACACGGTCCTCGTGCAGATCGCCGCCGAGGGGCTCGAGCTGCCGACGGACCGGGTGAAGCTCCATGTCGTCGACACCAGCGAGACCCCCAACGCGGGCAGCTCCTCGGCCTCCCGGCATACCTTCATCTCGGGCAACGCGGTCATGGAGGCCTGCCGGCGGGCCCTGGCCGGGAGGACCCCGGGCCAGCGACGGGTGGAGGCCGAGTACACCTTCGACTCTCAGGACGTGCGGCCGACGACCGACCTGGACCGGGAGACCGGCGGCTGCAACCCGCACATCACCTACGGTTACGTGACCCAGGCGGCGGAAGTCGCCGTCGACCCTGTCACCGGTCTGGTCGAGGTCCTCAGGATGGTCTCGGCCCAGGACGTCGGGCGGGCGATGAACCCGCTGATGATCGAGGGCCAGGTCGGCGGCGGCCTGAGCATGGGCCTGGGGTATGCGCTGATGGAGGAGTTCAAGCTGCGGGACGACGGGCGGGTCCGGACCCGCAACTTCAGCGAGTACCTCATCCCGACGACCCTCGACCTGCCATCCGAGTTGACCAGCATCAACGTGGAGGTGCCGGACCCGGCCGGGCCTTACGGGGCCAAGGGGCTCGGCGAGCACGTCATGCTTCCGACCGCCCCGGCCGTCCTGAACGCCATCCGGGACGCCCTCGGGGTTGACATCAACCAGCTCCCCGCGGGGCCTGAGCGGATCTGGCGGGCCCTGGCCGCGGCCCGAAAGGGGGTGTCCCAGTGAGGCCGTTCGAACTGCACATCGCCGCCAGCCTGCCGGACGCCCTCGAGTACCTGGCCCGGCACGGGGAGGAGACGGCCGTCCTGGCCGGCGGCACCGACCTGATCATCCGCATCCGCAGCGGCCGCGAGGTTCCGCCGCGCGTCCTCGACCTTTCACGTCTGAATGAGCTGCGGATCATCAGGGAGGAAAGCGGGGGCGATGGCGACCGGGGGCGCGCCGAGTCGCACCCCGCGGTCCTTCGCCTCGGGGCGCTCGTCACCCACGCCCAGGTGATCGAGGCGCCGGAGACGAGGACCCACACTCCGCTTCTGGCCGAGGCCTGCGCGACCATCGGTTCCCCGCAGATAAGGAACCTCGGCACTCTGGGCGGCAACTGCATCACCGCCTCCCGGGCGGGCGACTCTCTGCCAGCTCTGCTGGCCCTGGACGCGGAGGTGGTCCTCCTGTCCGCGGGCGGCGCGCGTCGGGTGAAAATGACCGAGTTCTTCACCGGCCCGCGGATGACCGTCCGGCGCCGCGACGAACTCCTGGGCTACATCCTGATTCCGGCTCAGGCTCCGGACGAGCGGTCCTGCTACCTGAGGCTCAGCCAGCGCAAGGCCCTGGCCATCTCGGTGGCCAGCGTGGCCCTCCGCCTGAGGATGGACCCGAAGGCCCCGCGTCGCTGCCTCCGCGCGGCCGTGGCCTTCGGCAACCTGGCCCCGACGGTTATCCGAGCCCAGGCGGTCGAGGAGGCCGTCGTCGGATCCGAGCTGGACGAGCCGACCATCGCCCGGGCCGCCGCGGCGGCCCTGAGCGGGATCTCCCCCCGGGACGACGTCAGGGCCTCGGCCGAATACCGTCGGGCGATGGCCCAGGCCCTCGTGCGGAGGGGGCTCGAGCAGCTCTCCGAGGCGGCGGACGGTGGCCGCGGCGGACTTGGACCAGGGGGGGCCGGGCGGTGAGCCTTCTGATCAAGGCAGCCAGCTGGGTGATCACCCTGGACGACCGCGGGGAACGGTTCCGCGACGCCGACGTGTTGGTCCGCGGGCCGGCCATCGCGGCCATCGGCCCGGGGGTCGGGGAGGCGGCTGCGGCGGCCGGAGAGCGTCTCGAGGAGACCATCGACGGGCGGGGGAAGGTCGTCATCCCGGGCCTTGTCAACACCCACCACCACCTGTACCAGACCCTGAGCCGGAGCATTCCGGCCACCCAGGACATTCCGCTCTTCCCGTGGCTCGTTAAGCTCTATGAGGTCTGGCGCGAGCTGGATGAGGAGGCGGTGGAGGTCGGGGCCCTGGTCGGCCTGGCCGAACTGCTCAAGACCGGGTGCACGACGTCCGTCGACCACCATTATGTCTTCCCGAGGGGGGCCGGCGACCTCATCGATGCCCAGGTCGCCGCAGCCCGTCGCCTTGGCATCCGGTTCCACCCGACCCGCGGGAGCATGTCCCTGGGGCGGAGTCAGGGGGGCCTGCCCCCGGACGAGGTCGTCCAGGGCGAGGAGGAGATCCTGGCCGACAGCCGGCGGTTGGCCGAGGCCTATCACGACCCATCCCGCTACTCCATGTGCCGTCTGGCCCTGGCCCCGTGCTCCCCGTTCTCGGTGACGCCGGAGCTGATGCGGGGGACGGTGGAACTGGCCCGGTCCCTCGGCCTGCGGGTCCACACGCACCTCGCCGAGACCAGGGACGAGGAGCGGTTCTGCCTCGAAAAGTTCGGTTGCCGGCCGCTCGAGTACATGGAGCGGCTGGGCTGGATCGGCGATGACGTCTGGTTCGCCCACGCCATCCACCTGAACGACGCCGAGGTCCAGCGGCTCGGTGAGACGCGGACCGGCGTGGCCCATTGCCCGGCCTCCAACATGAAGCTGAGTTCGGGCGTGTGCCGCGTGCCGGACCTGCTCGCCGGGGGGGCCCGCGTCGGCCTGGCCGTGGACGGCTCGGCCAGCAACGACTCCTCCGACATGTGGGGCGAAATGCGCCAGGCCTACCTGCTGAGCCGGCTGGCCCACGGCGACCGGGGGCTCAGAGCCGAGGACGTCCTCCGCCTGGCCACGGTCGGCGGAGCCGAGGTCCTCGGACGCAACGACATTGGCCATCTGGCCCCGGGGATGGCCGCCGATCTTGTCCTCATCGACCTGGAGCAGATCGGTTTCGCGGGCGGAAGGCACGACCCGGTGGTGGCCCTGGTCGCTTCCGGCGATAGCCACATCGTTGACACGACGATCGTCAACGGTCGGGTCGTGGTCAGGGATGGACGCTTGGTAGGAGTGGACGAAGTTGAAATCGTCCGGCGGGCCGACCGTATCTCTGCGGGAATGCTCGAGCGGGCGGCGAGACGTACCGGGATCGACTATATGCAGCCTTCTGCATAAGTTTTTGGATAAATATACAGGTAACCGCGAAGCTCAAGGAACACCCATTCGAGAGAGGTCAGGAGGAGGGGCCATGTCTCAGCAACCGACGACTGATCTGAGTCTGCCGCCGCAACCGGCGGTGGCCGAGGCCGGAAGGTGCCTCTACTGCCACGATGCCCCGTGCGTCAAGGGGTGTCCGGCCGGGGTGAACATCCCAGCCTTCGTCAGGAAGGTTCACAGCGGCAACTGGCGCGGGGCCGCGCGGGTCATTCGCGAGGCCAACGTCCTCGGCGGGAGCTGCGCCCGCGTTTGCCCCACCGAAGAACTGTGTGAGAAAGAGTGTTCCTTGCGACTTCTCGGGCGCCCCATCCCCATCGGAGCCCTGCAGCGTCTGGCCTGGGAGCGCGGGACGGCGGCGGAGCGGGCGCTCGCGGAGCGGATGGCCTGGGAGCGGGCGGCCGGCGGCGGCCGGGGGGCGAGCGCAGCGGCGGGGAAGCGGGCGGCCGTCGTCGGGGCCGGCCCGGCCGGCCTGTCGGCCGCATGGGAGCTGCATGCCAGGGGTTGGGACGTGATCGTCTACGAGGCGTCGGACCGGCCCGGCGGGCAATTGAGCTTGACCATCCCGGTCCATCGACTCCCGCGGGAGGTGGTCGCGGCCGAAATCGAGGCGATCGTGGCCGCGGGCGTCAGGCTCGTCACCGGGGTCAGGGTTGGAGTGGAGGTGGCGGCCGACCACCTGCTGGCCGAGAACGACGCGGTCATTCTGGCGGCGGGGCTCGGGGGCAGCCGTCCGGGCGGCATCGCCGGCGAGGACCGGCCCGGCGTCATCAGCGCAGAGGAATTCCTGGCCAGCGCGCGCCAGGAGGACGGCAGAGGCTTGGCCGGCGCGGCCGGCGAGGTCGCGGGCAAGAAGGTCGTCGTCGTCGGTGGTGGGAATACGGCCATGGACGCCGCGGTAACCGCGGCGCGGGCCAACGCGGCCCGGGTGATGGTCGTCTACCGGCGGACGGCCCGCGAGATGCCGGCCTGGCCGCGGGAGTACCGCGGCGCCCTGGCGGCCGGGGCCGAATTCCTGTGGCTGACCCAGCCAGTTGCTTTCGAGGGTAAAAGTAAGGAAGGGCCGGTGGCCAAGGTCAGGTGCGTTCGGATGAGCCTGGGCGCCCCGGACGCGTCGGGGCGGCCAGCGCCGCGGCCGGTGCCTGGTTCCGAGTTCACCCTTGAGGCCGACCTGGTCATTATGGCCCTGGGGCAGGGTCCCAACCGCGAGGTGATCAGGGCTTTCGGCCTCGACGCCGACGGGGCGGGGCGGCCGATGGTCGATCCGGCCGGCCGCGCTTCGAAGGCCAAGGTCTTCGTGGCCGGAGATCTGGCCAACGGGGGAGCGACCGTGGTCCAGGCTGTGGCTGAGGGCAAGAGGGCCGCCCGCACGGCGGACGGTGGTCAGGCCTCGCAAATCACCTTACCCAGGGGGAGATGGGGCTCAGATGACCGTTGATCTCTCGGTCGACTTCTGCGGACTGAGATTCGAGAATCCATTCGTGCTGGCCGCGGCGCCCCCCACCGATGGCGCCGAAATGGTCGCCAGGGGCTTCGAGGCCGGCTGGGCCGGGGCCATCCTTAAGACGACCTCGGTCGAGTCTGAACCGGTCAGTCTGGTCTACCCGATGATGATCGGGATGGATCTTGACGGGCGGCGCTTGGCGGCGCTCGAGAACATCGACCTCATCTCTGAGCGCCACATCGACCAGGTCGAGAAGGACGTCCGGGCGCTTAAGAGGGAATTCCCGAAGAAGGTCGTCGCCGCCAGCATCATGGGGGCCAAGAAGGAGCACTGGGAGGAACTGGTCCGGCGCCTCGAGGCGGCCGGCGTCGACCTCATCGAGTGCAGCTTCTCGTGTCCCCACGGGATGCCCGAGAGGGGCATGGGTTCGGCCGTCGGGCAGAACCCCGAGCTGACCGAGAGGACCGCCCGTTGGGTCAAGGAGGCGGCCAGGCGCGTGCCGGTGGTCATCAAGCTGACGCCGCAAATCGCCGACATCACCGCGGCCGCCGAGGCCGTCAAGCGGAGCGGGGCCGACGGCGTTACCGCCATCAACACGGTCAAGGGCTTGATGGGCGTGGACCTGGACACCTTCGTGCCCTACCCGAACGTCGGCGGGTATTCGACCTACGGCGGCATCTCCGGGCCGGCCATCAAGCCGGTCGCCCTCCGCTGTGTGGCCGAGATCGCCAGGAAGGTCGACCTCCCCATCAGCGCCACCGGCGGAGTGACCACCTGGCGCGACGCGGTCGAGTTCCTCCTCCTGGGGGCGCGGACGGTCCAGGTCTGCACGGAGGTCATGCGTCACGGGTACCGGGTGGTCGAGGACATGGTCGACGGGCTCTCCAACTACCTTGAGGACAAGGGCTTCTCCGGCGTCGGGGAACTCATCGGGAAGGCCCTGCCACGGGTGGTCGAGCACTCGCAGCTGCCAAGGGAGGGGAGGGTGCGGGCCCACGTTGACCCGGAGAGGTGCATCCGCTGCGGGGTGTGTTACGTCGCCTGCCGTGACGGTGGCCACCAGGCCATCCGCTTCGGCGCCGACCGCCTGGCCCAGGTGGACGAGGAGAAGTGCGTCGGGTGCGGCTTCTGTGTCACCACGTGTCCGGTCCCGGACTGCCTGACCCTGCACTCGGCCCGGGCCAGGGAAGGGCAAGCCGCTTCCTGACGCCGCGGGCGAGGTCATCGCCGGCCCGCCTCCCTGCGGGCCCAGAGGCGGAAAATCCTTACGGGCCCAGAGGCGGAAAAACGACCGCCGGACGACCTGGAAAGGTGGGTCCGACCGGAAAGGTGGGTCGGTGTTGCCGCTGATCGAGTTCACCATCAACCGAAGGTCGGTCAGGGTCGAGGTGGAGGATGACGCCAGCCTGCTGGAAGTCCTTCGGGACGAGCTGGGCCTGATGGGAGCCAAGAACGGCTGCGGCAAGGGGCACTGCGGGGCCTGCACCGTCCTCATCGACGGGGAGGCCCGCCGGTCCTGCGTGGTCAGGGCGGCGCGGGTCAACCGATCAGAGGTCCTAACCATCGAAGGGCTGGCCGAGAACGGGCACCTGCACCCCGTGCAGCGGGCCTTCATTGAGGCGGGGGCCGTCCAGTGCGGTTTCTGCACCCCTGGGATGGTCATGTCGACGGTGGCCCTCCTGACCAGGTGTCCGGATCCAACTCCGGCCGAAATCAAGGAAGCCCTCCGCCATAACCTCTGTCGCTGCACGGGCTACGCCTCGATCGTGCGGGCCGTGCGGTTGGCGGGGGCCTGGATGCGAGGTGAGGCCGGGGGCGACGGCGCGACCGAAGGTGCCGTGGCACCTTCGGTGCTGAACCGGGCGGTGGGCAAGGCCGTGCCGCGGGTCGGGGCCACGGCTCGGGTGACGGGCCGACCGATCTTCGCCGCCGACCTGTCCTTCCCCGAAATGGTCCATGGCAAGCTTGTCCTGTCGGAGCACCCCCACGCGGAAGTTCTGTCCGTCGATGCCTCGGCGGCCCTGGCGTCCCCCGGGGTTCTGGCCGTCCTAACGGCCGCCGATGTCCCGGGGCGTAACGCCTTCGGCCTTCTCGTACCGCACCAGCCGGTCCTGGCCGGCGACCGGGTCCGCCACCTCGGCGACCCCGTCGCCGTCGTCTTCGCCGAGACGCCGCGCCAGGCCGAGGCGGCCGCGGCCAAGGTCCGGGTGACCTACCGACCTTTACCGGCGGTCTTCACGCCGGAAGCGGCCCTGGCCAACGGGGCGCCCCGGCTTCACGACGAGGGTAACGTGATGCACCGGGTCGAGGTCCGCAAGGGGGACGTGACGGAAGGGTTCAAGCTGGCCGACGTCATCGTGGAGGATGTTTACACGACGCCCATGGTCGAGCACGCTTACCTGGAGCCTGAGGCGGCCGTGGCCGTGCCGGAGCCCGGCGGGGGAGTCACGGTCTGGACGGGCAGCCAGGGTTCCCACGCCTTCCGGGAGATGATTGCGGCCTCACTGGCCCTGCCCGAGGAGAAGGTGCGGGTCATCTTCACCACTACCGGCGGGGCCTTCGGCGGCAAGGAGGAGCCGACGGTTCAGATCCACTGCGCGCTCGGGGCGGTGCGCCTCGGGCGGCCGGTGAAGATGGTCCTCACCCGCGAAGAGTCAATCCGGATGTCGACCAAGCGCCACGCGGAGCGGATCCACCTGCGCCACGGGGCGACGCAGGCCGGACGTTTGGTGGCTGTGGAAGCCCGGGTCATCGCCGACACGGGCGCCTACGCCTCCCTGGGCAAGCCGGTTGTCTTTCGCTCGGCGGTGGTCGCGGCGGGGCCTTACGACGTTCCCAACATCAGCGTGGTCTCCATCGGCGTTTACACCAATAACCCGGTGGCTGGGGCCTTCCGCGGCTTCGGCAGCACGCAGGTGGCCTTCGCCGCGGAGGTGCAGATGGACAAGGTGGCCCGCCGCCTCGGGCTCGACCCCATCGAGTTCCGACGGCGCAACGCCCTGGTCGAAGGGCGGGAGACAATCACCGGGCAGATCCTCGGACCGGGCACGGCCTACCTGGAGACCCTTGAAGCGGTTGCGGCCAGGGTCGGGGAGCTGCGGGCGGCGGCCCGGGCGGCCGCGCGCCCCGGGAAAAGGCTGGGCGTCGGCATCGCCTCGGCCTACAAGAACGTGGGCATCGGTGCCGGAAAGCGGGACGCGGCCGGAGCCATCATCGGGCTCGGCGAGGCCGGGCGACTCCTGGTGCGGGTCGGGTCGACCGACATCGGACAGGGGTCGGATACGGTCATGGCTCAACTGGCCGCCGAGGTCACGGGATTCCCGCTGGAGCTGGTGGACGTGCTTTCCGGAGATACCGCCCTCTGCCCCGACGGCGAGGAGACCACCGCCTCGCGTCAGACCTACATTACCGGCAATGCCGTCGTCCAGGCGGCTCGGGGCTTTAAGGAAAAACTGGCGGCCGTGGTCGCCGAGGCTTATGGGGTCAGGCCTGACGACATCCACATCGAAGGTGACGCGGTCGTCTTTGGACCAAACGGCGGGGGCCCAGGCGCGGGCGGCCGGGTGGTGCCCCTGGCCGAGGTCAGCCGCAAGGCCCGCGCGGCCGGCCTGACCCTCGAGACCGAGAGCTTCTACGTCGCCCCGACCACCCACGCGCTGCGGGAGACGGCCGACAAGGCCCCCGGCGAGGACCCGCGCCTCTGGGACGTCCACTTCGCTTACAGCTATGGCACCCAGGCCGCGCTGGTGGCCGTGGACGAGGAGACCGGCGAGGTCGAGGTGCTGAAGGTGGTGGCCGCCCACGACACCGGTCGGGTGATCAACCCGCAGGGGGTGAGGGGGCAGCTCGAGGGCGGCATCGTCATGGGCATCGGCTACGCCCTTTCCGAGGGACTGGTCCTCGATGACGGCCGCATCGTCAACGACAACCTCTTGAAGCTGCGGGTGCCCGGGGTCGGGGCGACCCCGGAGATGGAATCGGTGTTCATCGAGAAGCCCGAACCGGGCGGCCCGTTCGGGGCCAAGGGCATGGGCGAGCTGGCGATGAATCCGACGGCCCCGGCCATAGTCAACGCCATCCGTGACGCCGTCGGGGTGTACGTCAACGACCTGCCGGCGGACAGGGAGCGCATCGCCGCGGCCATCAGGCGGGCCGCGGGGCGCGGGTAGGTCAGACCCGGCAGGTCCATCGGGACAAGGGGAGGAGTGGGGTTTGCTCATCGTCGGCAACGGGAACCTTGTCACCCTCGGGGAGGACCCTCGGGTCAGGCGCGGCGGCGCCGTGGCCATCGAGGACGGCCTCATCGTCGAGGTCGGGACGACCAGGGTCCTGCGGGCCAAGCACAAGAAGGCCGAGCTCCTCGATGCCGCGGGGGCGGTCATCATGCCCGGGCTGATCAACATCCACGCCCACGGCTACGGGGCCTTCGCCCGCGGGCTGGCCGTCCCGGGCCGGCCGCCGCGGACGTTCCTGGAGATCCTGCGGGACCTGTGGTGGAAGCTCGACCGCGCCCTGACCCTCGAGGACATTTACGTCAGCGCGGCCCTTGGCTTTGTCGACGGAGTGAAGAACGGGACGACCTCCATCTTCGACCACCACGCCAGCCCGAACGCCATCGCCGGGAGCCTCGACGAAGAGGCGCGGGCGGCTGGGAAGGTCGGGGTGCGGGCCTGCCTCTGCTATGAGGTGTCCGACCGCGACGGGGCCGAGCGGGCGGCCGAGGGCATCGAGGAGAACGTCCGTTTCATCCGGTCGCTGGCCCGGCCTGGGCGCAAGGGCATGCTCGCCGGATGCATGGGTCTGCACGCCTCGCTAACCCTCTCCGATGCGACCCTCCAGAGGGCCGTCGAGGAAGCCGGGAAGCTCGGCGTCGGATGTCACATCCACGTTGCCGAAGGCCCGGAGGACGGCACCGACAGCGCCGCCCGTCACGGGAAGAGCGTCGTCAGGCGGCTGTTCGACCTGGGGGTGCTCGGCCCCAGGTCCATCGCCGCCCACTGCGTCCACGTCGGCCCGGAAGACATTGACCTCCTGGCCTCGACGCGGACCATCGTTGCCCACAACGCCCAGTCGAACATGGGCAACGCGGTGGGCGTGGCCCCGGCCCTGGAGATGGTTCAAAAGGGGGTCCGGGTCGGCCTGGGCACCGACGGTTTCACGGCGGACATGTTCGAGGCCGCCGCCAGCACCAATATCGTCCATCGGTTAGCCACCCGCGACCCCTCGGTGGGCTGGGAGGAGGGGCGGCGGATGCTCCTCTGGACCAACGCCCGGGTGGCCGAGGAGTTCTTCGGGGTCCGCCTCGGGGCGCTGGCCCCGGGCCACGCCGCCGACCTCATCGTCGTCGACTATGACCCGTACACACCGCTGGATGCGGGCAACTTCTGGGGCCATCTGCTCTTCGGGATGCGCGGCGGGCAGGTCCGTCACGCCATCATCGACGGCCGGGTGGTCATGCGGGACCGCCGGATCATCGGCCTCGATGAGGCTCGCCTTCGGGCCAGGGCCCGGACTCTGTCGAAGAAGGTCTGGGAGCGACTTGCTCGGCTCTGACCGGTAGACCTGTCCCGGGACGCTACTCGTCCTCGCCCTCGCGGCGCCCGGGGTGCCCCCGGAGGGCCCCGTCGAGAAGGTCAATGACCTCCGTCGGCGTCCGGCAATCGAGAACCGCTCGTCCGACCTTCTTCCGGGTGAGCGTCTTGAGGAGTTCGTAGAAGCGCATTCCGGTAAGGTCGTCGCGGGCCAGGAGAGGGACCACCACCAACCGTACCGGCAGCTCGAGATGCGGATCCTCGACCATTTTGAAGGGCACCGGCCTGTCCAAGGTGATCAAGGCCACGCAGACCTTACGCGTGTAGTCGGGCCCGGCGTGAGGCATGGCCATCGGCACGGGGGTGGCCATGGCCGAGCCGAAGCGAGCCTCGCGCTCGAGGAGGGCCTTGGTGAAGCCTTGCTTGGCGAAGCGCTTTCGGACCATTTCCCGGCCGATCTCGCCCAATAACGATTCAGCATCGGCATGGGTCCGGTGAAGGAAGAGCGCCTCCGGATCGAGGAGACGGACGGCCGTGCGGTGGAGCAAGCCGCGCTCCGGTTCAGCCTGGAGGGCGGCCAGGATGCGCCGCCGGTCGTCGGGGGTGAAGAGCGGCGAGATGACCACGACCGGGGTATCCAGCTGTGGCAGGGCGACGGTCGAGACGATCAGGTCCACCGACGAGATACGACCGTGGAGGACGTCGTCATAGGAGCCAATCTGGACCACATCGACCTGCGGCAGGAGGTTGGTCAACTGCCAGAAAAGGAGGGTCGAGGCCGACAGGGCGGTGGTGCAGACCAGGGCCACGCGCTTCCGCCGCTGGAGGCGGTACTTGACCTTCTCCAAGCCGGCGGCCACGTGCATGGCCACGTAGGTCGCCTCAACCACGGGTACCTTGCGGCCGAGGCGCTGGGAGAGTCTCTCGCTGAACATCAGGCCGACTCCGAAGGCCAGCGGGTGCTGTCGCTTGATCTCCTCGGTGGGCCCCTCGGTCTCCATCGGCAACCCGAACCGGAGCTTCTTCAGGGTTATCCCGATATGGGTGGCCAAGAGCCTGAGGAAGTCGTCATCGCGAGAGAGCGGGACGCCAAAGACCTCCTCGGCATCGAGGGCGACCTCTTTCGCGAGGCGCTGAGCCTCGTCACCCACGGCGCCGATGTCGGTCGGCCGCGGCTGAACCTTCTTGGCGCAGATATAGTTCAGGGTCAGATGAACCACCTCGGCCGGACTGAATTGCACCCCATAAGCCCGCTCGAGGTCGGGGACGAGGCCGGCGATGAGCCTGTGCTCGCTGGTGCCAAGCAGTGCGGCGAGGTCGCCGAGTTCTTCGGGGATGGTCTTTCCCTGGCGCAGGCGGACCACGGTAAAGGCGACGTAAAAGGCAAGGGTGAGGTAATCCTGTTCGATCAATTCAGCCTTGGCCTGCAGGCCGTCGAGAAAGCGGCGGACCGGGCCGAGATCCAAGGGGCCCAGGACATCCTGGGCCTCTCCCTTGTCCTCGAGGCCGGCGGCCCGTCCCCCGCGTCCCTGGAGGATGTGCTGAACAACGGCATTGCGCAGGTCGAACTCCTTATAGACCAATGAATAACCGACGCCGGCCTTGCCGACCAGGGCGAGGTGCCGTTCCGCCAGCCAATCGCGGACTGCCTTCATGTCTTTGACGACACTCGGCCTGGACACGCCGAACTCCTCGCTCCACTGGTCGAGGGTGGGGATGGGCGAAGAGAGCAGGCAACGGGCGATCATCCGCCGCCGGCGTTCATGGGCGGTGAGGGTGCCGGACGACCCCAGGGCCTCGCGGACCTCAGCCAGAAGGCGCTTCCCGACCTCTGAAGGGGCCTGGACGGAGAGCCCGACGCCTTGGCCGTGCGAGAGGAATGCCCCGCGCTTGGCACAAAAGGAAGCCAGGGCCGGCAGGTCGGCGCGGAGGGTCCGCTCCTTGACCCCGAGGGCCCTGGCCACTTGGGAGGCCGGCTGGGGGGACGCGGCCTGAAGGAGGTGTTCCAGTTCTTTCAGTTGTCTCCCGTTCAATTGTCTTCCGCTCAGCCCGCTCATAGCCCTTCCAAACTGGTCCTGAAGCCTAGGATTCGCCGAAACCGGATTCGACCAAAGCCTTGAGGGCCGCGACGGCTTCGGCCTCGTCCTCACCGACGGCCTCCACGGTGATCCTGGTCCCCTTGCCGGCGCCAAGGCTGAGTACGGCGATGATGCTCTTGGCGTTGACCTTATGGTCATCCTTGGTCACGGTAATCTTGGCCTTGAACTTGTTGGCCGTCTGGACGAACTGGGCCGCGGGCCTGGCGTGCAGCCCAACCCCATTCTTGATGGTCAATTCGACGCTCTGCATGGATCAGCCCTCCAGGGCGGCCCTGAGTCTGCGAACGTTGGCGGCGACGTCGCCGTCCCGCCAGAGGTAGCGCCCGACCACGAACTCGTGGGCGCCGGCTTGGCGCAGAGGGCCGATGTTCAGGTCGTTCAGGCCTCCGTCGGCGATGAGCGTAACGGAGGTGCCCGCGATGGCTCGGGCGGCTTCGGCCACCCGGCGGGGGGCAGCGGCGATCTGCCTCTGACCCTCCAGGTCCGGTTCTGAGGTGAGGAGAAGTACGAGATCAAGTTCATCGCGGAGGTCAAGCAACGATGAGAGTGGCGTGCCCCAATTGTACCCCAATCCGGCCCGCTTGCCCAGGGACCGGATGAGGCGGACGATGCGCAGCGGGTACGGGCAGGCCTCGATGTTGACGACGATGGAGTCGGCGCCGGCCGCGGCCACGGCCGAGATGTGGTCCTCGGGACGCTGAACCATCAGGTGAACCTCGAAGGGCAGGCGGCTGTGGGGCCGCAGGTCACGGACGACGGCCGGGCCCAGGGTGAGATTGGGCGAGAAGACGCCGTCCTCGAGGTCGATGTGGATGACGTCGACGTGGCGGCTGAGCACAGCCACGGCCTGGCCAAGGGCGGCCTGGTCGGCGCCGGCCACGGAAGCCGAAATGAGGCTCATGGCGCGCAGCCCGAGCTATTCTCCCCGGAGGCGGCGGACGACAGCCATGAACTTCTTCACCCGCGCGGCTTCGACCGGGTTCCAGGTTACACCGTCGCGCTTGAAGTAGGTCCCGACGATGGCCGCGTCGGCGTACTCCAGGAAACCGGCGATGTTATCCGGGTTGCAGCCGGTGTTGACGATGACAGGGATATCGCCGACCGCTTTCCTGACCTCGCCCAGGGTTGACTTCTCGACCGCCTCGCCGGTCATCGGGCCGGAGACGCAGATGGCGTCGGGCAACGAGCCGAAGGCCACGCTTCTGGCGATGGCGGCAATCGGACGCCGGTCCAGGCGGTCGGTGAACTCGGCGTTGATGTTATAGAAGAGCTTGACGTCGGAAGCGTCGATGGCCGCACGGAAGCGGGCGGCCTCGCCGACGTTGGTCGTCCATAGCCCCATGTCGCCGGCGTAAACGCCGGTGAAGATTTCGCGGACGAAACCGGCCCCGGTGGCCTTGGCGACGGCGATGGCGGCGATCGGGTCCCACAGGATATCAACGCCGTAAGGGACGTGAAGTTCGGGGGCCAGTTCGGCGATGACCGCCGACATCACGGCGATGGTCTCGGGGCCGGCCTTGAGCCGGTAGGGGCGGTCGTTCTCGTTGCAGAACATGATCGCGTCGACGCCGCCCTCCTGGAGGGCCCGAACGTCGTCGCGCAGCCCGTCGACGATACCCCTGACCCCCTTGGCCCGATCGTAGAGCGGGCCCCCGGGTAGGGCGATGGCATGGGCCATGCCGATGATCGTCTTCTTCAGGATGAACGCGGATCTATCCAAGACCGTCGGCCCCTTTCAAAACCTGTTGAGTTGGAGCCACCCGGCGATGGAGCCATCCCCGGGGAGGGGATGGCTCCATCGGGTCGAACCGTGAGGCTCACTTATCGGACGGCTCTTCGACGTAACCGCACGCGCGATACCAGGCCTTCCGGTGGGTCTTGAAGCCCCAGAGGGCCACGGCATAAACGGCCACGGCGAGGATGATCCCGAGCGGGTTGGCCATGGCATGATAAATGGAGTAGTGGAGCCAGCTGATTCCTTCGCTGCCGGCGCCGATGCCCGCGGTTCCGGCGGCGACCTGCCAGCCCGCGTCGATGGCGGCCTTGGTGAACAGCGGGGTGATCTTGGTGATGATGAGGTCGCCGATGGCGATGTAGACGGTGGCGATGATCGTGTTCTTGAGGATGTTACCCTTGGTGATCGGGGTCATCAGGGCGACGAACCAGGGGAACGACACCAGGTCGGCGATCCAAAGGAAGCGGTTGTACGGCAACAGGACCATGAGGACGATGGTGATGGGGATCATCAGGAGGGCGGTCGACAGGGTCGCGGCCTCGCCAACGCAGAGGGCGGTGTCCATGCCGAAGTTAATCTGGCGAGCGGCGCCGCGCTTCGAGAACATCTCCCGGACGCTCTTGGAGATGGGGACCAGGCCGGCCATAAGGATCTGCGGCATGAGCGGGAAAATATGCATGACGGCGGCCACAACGATGCCGTCGGTGAGAATGGTCACCCAGCTCTGGAAGGTGCCGAGGGACTTCCAGTAGGCGGCGATGCCGATCAACAGGCCGATGATGAGACCGATGAACCAGGGCTCACCGAAGACGGCCATCCTCTTCTTGATGTTCTCCGGGTCAAGTTTGACCTTATCCAGGCCGAGCCGGTCGAGGACCCAGTTGATGGCGATGGCGAACGGAATGTACTCGACCGAGCTGATGGTCGTGAATGAGACACCCTCATAACCGTAATACTGCTGGGCGGAGGGCTGCATCCAGTCGGCCAGGAGAAGGGAAACGAGTTCGGCGATGACGGCGGCCAGGAAGCCGAGCCAGAGGCTGCCGGTGAAGGCCACGGTCAGGGCACCGACGAAGGCATAGTGCCAGAAGTTCCAGACGTCAAGATTCAGGGTGTCGGTCATCCTCAGGGCCAGGGCGATCAGGTTGACCACGATGGCCAGCGGGATGACCATCAGCCCGACCTTGGAGGCGTAAGCGATGGCCGCGGCGGCACCCCAGCCCACATCGACGTAAGGCAGGTTGACCCCCGAATTCTTGACCATATCGTTAACGCTGGGCGTGATCTGGGTTGTGAAGAACCCGACCACCATATTGATGCCGGTCAAGGCGATGCCGATCAGCAGCGCGGACTTGAAGGCGTCGCGCGGCTTGACCTTAAGAGCGATGGCGAAGATGAAGATGAAAATCGGGAGGATGATCGGAGCGCCTAGCGACGAGAAGAATTGGTTAAGGGTCATCCGTACTCCTCCTCATGAAGAATGCTTGATTCCCGAATTGAACCGGGTGAACCTATTTCTCCTGTTTCTCCTGCAGCTTGCGGACGATCTCGTCGATCACCTTGTCGGTCCCGATGCCGGTCAGGAGGGGAACGGCGCTGACCACGGGGACTCCGAAATCGCCCTTAAGGGCGCAGGTGCTGGCGATCAATGACACTCCGGCGAGGTTGCCCGCGACCGAAAAGACGTCGCACTGCTTGACGTTAACTTTCAAACCGCGTTCCGCCAACTTCTCCTTCAGCTCGAGAGCGGCGGCGGTGGATGTGGCGATGCCGCTGCCGCACACCACGAGGATGGTCTTGGGGTCACTCATTGCGTTCACTCCTCCTGTCGACGAACAGGGCGGCTCACGGTTTGATCAGGAACTTGATCCCTCTTTGGTTCATGTGGGCGTCAAGAGCCTCCTTGGTCTGTTCCAGCGGATAGGTCCCGCTGATGTAATCCGACGCCTTGATGACCCCGCGAGCCAGGAGATTGAAGGCTACTTCGGTTTCGTAGGCACTGGCGCTGTAAGAACCCTTGATCGTCAGCTCGTCATAATGAAGCCGTTTCGTGTCCACCGTGATCTTGGTGCCTGAAGCGCAGCCCCCGTACTCGACCACCGTCCCCCCTTTCCGAGCCAGATCAATCGCCAGCTCCCAGGTCTGAGGCAGGCCGACGGATTCGATGACCTCATCGGGGCCGCGGCCGTCGTTGGCCGCCGCGCGGACCGTCTTCACGAGATCATCGACCTCATCCGGGTTGATGAGCACGTCCGCCCCCAGCCGGCCGGCCTGAGCCAGGCGCTCCCGGCTTTTCTCGATGCTGATTACGCGGGCCCCGCGGAGCTTCGCCAGTTGGGTCTGGAGCAGGCCCATGGGGCCGGCGCCGATGATGGCGACGGTATCACCGATCCGAATCCCGGCCTGATTCACGCCGTGCAGGGCGACCGAGACTGGCTCGACCATCGCCGCCTGTTCGTACGGGACGCCCTCGGGGATGACCTTCAGGTTCTGCCTGACGATCGGGGCGTGGACGTTGATGTACTCGGCGAAACCGCCGCCCATCTGGACGTACTCATCGAAATCGGCCTCGATGCCCTCGCACAGGTTGTCCTGGTCCCGTTGGCAGTAGAAACAGTACTGGCAGCCAGCTCCGTTGCTGGTGACGACGCCCTTGCCGATGAGCCCCGGGTCGACGCCCTCGCCGACGGCGATGACCTCACCGGCGTACTCGTGACCGACCGGGAAAGGGGGCTTGAGAAACGGGTAACCACGCTTGTAGATCTTGACATCGGTTCCGCACGTGAGGGCGGCCTTCACGGCCAGCTGCACCTCGCCGGGGCGGGGCTCATCGATGGGGTGTTCT
>Ga0334722_10001766_pt1 | contig 25943 bp, 21 predicted proteins | sample C3_bottom_MG_FD_207210 | JGI IMG/M metagenome (GOLD analysis project Ga0334722, IMG submission 207210) | Sediment microbial communities from Yellowstone Lake, YNP, Wyoming, USA - C3_bottom | ecosystem: Environmental > Aquatic > Freshwater > Lake > Sediment | place: USA: Wyoming | collected... | reverse complement strand
CATCGAGAAGGATCCGATCCACCGGAAATACCACTTCGGCCAGCTCACCTTCGCCCTGCTGTACGCCTTCCACGAAAACTTCGTCCTCCCCTTCTCCCACGACGAGGTGGTGCACCTGAAGCGCTCGTTGCTCGACAAGATGCCGGGCGACTTGTGGCGGAAGTTCGCCAACCTCCGCCTCCTCTACGCCTACATGTACGCCCACCCCGGAAAGAAGCTCCTTTTCATGGGGGGGGAGTTCGGCCAGTGGGAGGAGTGGAGCCACGACCGGTCGCTCTCCTGGGACCTGCTGCGGTGGGACACCCACCAGGGGGTGCAGCGGTTCGTCCGCGACCTGAACCGCCTCTACCGGGAAGTTCCCGCGCTTCACGAGGTCGACTTCCGCCCCGAAGGCTTCGAGTGGATCGACTTCCGGGACGTGGACAACAGCGTCGTCTCGTTCCTGCGGCGCGGGAAACATCCGGACGACGCCGTCGTGTGCGTCTTCAACTTCACCCCAGCCCCGAGGGGGAAATACCGCGTCGGCGTCCCCTGGTCCGGCCGATACCGCGAGGCCCTCAACAGCGACGCCGCCGCCTACGGCGGGAGCAACGCCGGGAACGGCGGCACCATCGCGGCGGAGAGCGTTCCCTGGATGGGCCATCCCCACTCCGTCTCCCTCACGCTTCCCCCGCTGGGCGCGCTCTTCCTCCTGCACGAGCGCTAAGTGGTCCATTTCATAAATACGGCAACGTATCCAAAGAGCGATCCCGGAAGGCGCTGTGCCCCCCGTTCTTCCTACTGCGGGGGTACCCCAGCAGCGCAAAGCCCATACTGGGGCGCCTCCGGGCCTCACCCTTGGGCTGCGCCGCCTCGGAGGGGGACTCCGTTCGTGGCTCGCCGTGCGGTGAACCTGCACGGCTGCGCTTTACCTCACTGCGCCCCCCTCCTGCGGCGGCTCCGCCGGACCCTCCCGTTAAGTGCGCCATCCGCGCTGTCTTCCCGATACGTTCCCGTATTTATGAATTGAAACACTCTGTGCTCCAGTCCGGGAACGGCGCGCTCGCCTCGACGTTCCGGGGGCTGCGCCACCGCAACTTCCGCCTCTGGTTCTTCGGCCAGCTCACCTCCCTGGTAGGCACCTGGATGCAGACGATCGCCCAGAACTGGCTCGTGTACCAGCTCACCGGCTCCGCGCGGGACCTCGGGCTCGTGAACTTCGTCGGGGCGGTCCCCCTCGTTCCCCTCACCCTCTACGCCGGGGCGATCGTGGACCGCTTCGAGAAGCGCAGGGTGATCTTCTGGTGCCAGGCCGCGATGATGGTCCTCGCGTTCCTGCTCGCCGCCCTTTGCTGGACGGGGACGGTGCGCTTCTGGCACGTCCTCCTCCTCGCGTTCCTCCTCGGGGCCGTGCAGGCGCTGGACACCCCCGCCCGGCAGGCCTTCGTCGTGGAGCTGGTGGGGAGGGAGGACCTGTCGAACGCGATCGCCCTCAACTCCGGGGCATTCCACGCCGCGCGCGTCCTCGGCCCCGCCGCGGCCGGAGTGCTCATCGCCGTCTCGGGCGTCGCGGGCGCCTTCTTCATCAACGGATGGAGTTTCCTCGCCGTCCTCTTCGGCCTGTTCCTGATGGACGTGGCGCTCATCCGCCGCACCGACGGCGGGCACGAATCCGCGAAGGATCTTCTCGGCGGGGTGCGGTACCTCCAAAAGGAGCGCCTGCCGCGGGCCGTCGTCGTCCTCATCTCCCTGTCGGCGCTCTTCGCCATGCCGTACCACGTGCTGATCCCCATCTACGCGCGGGAGATCTTCGGTCGCGGAGCCGAGGGGTACGGGGTTCTCATGTCCGCGGCGGGGGTCGGGGCGGTCCTCGGGTCGCTCTACTCCGCGTCGCACCGCGTCGGCGCACGCAAGGGGGCGGCCGTCACGGCGGGGAGCCTGACGTTCCCCTTCCTGTTGCTGGCGTTCGCATTCTGCCGGAGCTACCCCGCCGCCATCCTGCTCCTGGTCGGGGTCGGGTTCGCCTTCGTGGTGCAGAACGCTCCCGCAAACTCCCTCTTGCAGGAACTGGTGCCGGATCACCTGCGCGGGCGGGTGATGGCGATCTACGTCTCCCTCTTCCTCGGCCTCCTGCGTGTCGGGAGTCTTCTTCTCGGGGGGCTGGCCGCGATGACCTCCGCCCCCACCGCCCTCGCCGCCCTCGCCGTCGCGGGCCTGGTCGTCAGCCTGTGGGTCCGCTTCCGGTACCCGGAGCTCCACCGGGCAGGGTGAGCTATAATCGCCCGATGCGAAAGACTCCCGTCGGCCTGGTCCTGTTCACCCTGCTTTGGGCGGCGAATGCCTTCGCCTGGTCATTCGCCGTCGCCGGCGACAGCCGGGACGACAAGAACGGGATCTTCGCGCAGATCCTCTCCGCCGTGGACGACTCCGACATGGAGTTCCTGCTCCACACGGGCGACCTTGAGCGCGTGGGGGGAGACGAGGCGTGGGAGACGTTCCGGAAGCGGACGAGCAGGTTCCGCAAGCCGCTGCGCGTGGTGATCGGAAACCACGAACTTCGCAAGCCGGGAACGCGCGAGGGGTTCGTGAAGTTCTTCGGCCTGCCGGGGACCAACTACTCGTTCGCCCACAAGGATGCCCACTTCTCCATCGTGGACGACGCGGGGGGATCGCTCCCCCCGGAGACCCTTGCCTGGCTCGACCGGGATCTTGCGGAGCACCCGAAAGGGAAGCTGGGAATCTCCGTGCTCATCGTCGCGATGCACGCACCGCCGCGCACCGACGGAATCTTCCCGCACGGGACGGTATCCGAATACGGGGAGCAGAGCGCCAACCTGCTCGAGATCCTGAAACGCCACGGGGTGGACGCCGTCCTGTGCAGCCACGAACATATGCACTACGTGGAGGAGTGGGGCGGAGTCCGGGTGGTGGTCTCCGGCGGCGCCGGAGCGAAGCTGGTGCCGTTCCAGAAGTACGGCTTCTACCGGATCGACGTCGGGAAAGGAACGTTGAGGGAGTCGTTCCGGCGCGTGCTGCCCGCAGGAAAAACTCGATAAGGCTTGTGGGTTGTGGGCGAGGGACACTCCTACCCAGGGGGGGACATTCCTGGTTCTAACCCGGGACAAAGGGAAGGAGTGTCCTCCCACTGCACCAGGAATGTCCCTCGAAAGCGCCTGCACCTTTCAGGGACTTTTTCCTGCCGTATACTCCGCTGCGAAGATCCCCCTTTGGCCTGTGTCGGGGGATCGCTCCCCCGGCGCCGGTTTTCGTTCAGGATCCGTCCGTTTCAGCCCGCGACTTCCACCCCTTCGGAGGCCCCTTCCCCGTGGACCTCTTTCCACGGCGGCAGGACTTTCATAAGCACGGCCAGGATGATGATCGGCAGGGCGAGCAGCAGGATCGCGAAGAGAAGCCCCTCGATCCCTCCGAACTCCATCTTGTACGTGGTGAGCCCGCGGAAGCTCTTCGAGAACATCTGGCCACCGATGACGACATTCCACCGTGTGGCGAAGATCCCGAACTGGATGAGGATCACGGAGATGAAGTAGATCATCTTCCGCAGGTCCTCGTTCAGACTGACGCGCTTCTTGAAGATCTTGGTGAGGGAGATGAGCAGGAGGGGGATCAGCATCCCCAGCAGGACCTGGATGATGATGAGGCTCGCGAACAGCTTGCTCATCACCATTTCGGAGAGGATCTTGATCTCCTCCTCGCTCTGGTACACCCGGTGGATGAAGTCGACGAGCTCGAGGGAGAAGTCGACGATGACGGCGTAGAAGAGGAAGTCGATCGCCTTGTCGACGCAACGCATGCTGATCTTCCCGCCCGTCAGCGGGGTGAGCACCATGTAGAGCAGGATGACCAGCGCGACCCCGGAGACGATCGCGGAGAAAAGGAAGACGATGGGGATGAGCACGCTGCTCCACCAGGGGTTCGCCTTGATGGACCCGAAGATGAACCCGACGTACCCGTGAAGGAGGAAGGCGGACGGAATGCCGACGATGGTGATCGCCTTGAGGGCCTTGTGGTCGAACGCGACCGCCCGTTCGCCCGTGTCGCGGGAATAGAGGGCCAATGTCCGGTGGATGAACCGCATCACCCCCTTCTCCTGCTCCGCCCACCCGATCATGTCCGTCCGGTGGACGAACCAGACCTCGAGGAGGAGGACGGCCATCAGGTACCAGGCGTAGACGAACCCGAACATCGCCATTGCGGAGGAGGTCTGCGGCGTCAGGAGGATTTCGTAGAACCGCTCCGGGTGCCCGAGGTGCGCGACCAGGGCCATCGGCGCGACGAGAAGGTACGCGAGCGCGGTGAGGAGGGAGAGCCGGTACAAGGGCTGGACCTCCCTCACGTTGAACACTTTCACCAGCGAGGCGAGGATGAACGCCCCCGCGACGACCCCCGTGATGTAGGGGTAGACGACGATCAGCAGGCCCCAGTGGATCTCGATCTCGTTCGGATAGATGTACCCCTGGATCTGGGGAAGCAGGTCCTGAAGGCTGTGTATGAATTCGGGATTCATCGGACTTCTCCGTCGAGGTTCGCGTAGTAGACTTTCGGCTCGGTGTTCAGCCCGGGCTTGAGGACGTGGATCTTGTTCATCCGCAGGAACCGGGACATGGGGCTCGCCGCGGCGTTCAGGTCGCCGAAGATCCGCGCCTGGGTCGGGCACACCTCGACGCAGGCGGGGAGGAGCCCCCGCGAGATCCGGTGGTAACAGAAAGTGCACTTGTCGGCGGTGTGGGTCGCCGGGTGGAGATACCGGGCGCCGTACGGGCACGCCTGGATGCAGTACCGGCACCCGATGCAGGTCCTCTCGTTCACGAGGACAACGCCGTCCTTCGTCTGGAACGTGGCCCCGACGGGACAGACCTGGACGCAGGGGGGGCTTGCGCACTGGTTGCACAGCTTCGGCACGAAGAAGGAGCGCAGGATCGACTTGTCCGAAGTGGTCTCGGGCAACGCCTCCGCGTTCGGCTCGATCGCCTTGACCGTCGTGGTCCCGTTCTTTCTCGTGATGTACCGCTCGACCCAGGTCCGGTAGAAGAACGGCTCCCTGGGGACGTTGTTTTCGCTCTTGCACGCCTCCATGCAGCGCGCGCAGCCGATGCACTTGTCGACGGAAACCCCGAAGCCGTACCATTTCTGACCCTTCGGGGGGGCCTCCCTCGCGTCCGCCTTCGAGGGCAGTATCTTCAGGATCCCCCCGATCGCTCCCCCGGAGAGGAGAACCGAGAAGAAACCTCTCAGGAATGTCCTGCGACCGTTCACTGTTCCACCTCCGGCGAATGGGGATAATGGCATTGCCAGCAGACGTACTTCTCGCCGTGCTCGGCCAGGTCGATCTTCGGCGCGTTCTTCGCCAACTTGTCCTTCGCGTCCTTGGCGTGGCATTTCCCGCAGAACTCGCGGGTCTGCGGCTTGGTAGGCTTGATCGCCCGCGGGGACACCTTGTGCTGCTGGGGCGCCTCGTGGCACGTAGTGCACTCGAGCTGCACGTGGTGGGACACCGCCTTCATCCGGGCGATCTCCCCGTGGCACGCGGAGCACTCCTTCGGCGTGGTCGGGGGCTTCGGGTCGTGCGGGTTGTGGCAGCTCGCGCACGGCTTCAGCGGGTTATGGGCCACCGGGTTGATCTGCGGGAAGCCCCTGGGCCGCGACGGGTTGTAGGCGTGGCACTGCGGGCAGAACGTCCGCTCGACGGGAATGACCGGCTTGGTCTTCCCGGGGTCCTCGGTGTGGGCCTTCGCCGGTCCGTGGCACGTTTCGCACGAAAGATCCCTGTGGTATCCCTTCTTCTTCGTCTCGTAGAGCTTGTCGTGGCACTCGGCGCAGGCGTGGAAGCCGGCGTATTTCACCGGCCTGGCCTCTTCCCGCTTGACGGCGTCGGCCCACTGCATCTCGACGGCCTTCATCGGCTTGGGGATCAGCACGACGACGGTCACCCCCACCACGAACAGCGCGAGGACGACGACGATCAGCCTGGCCAGCGGATCCGGGAATTTCTCGAAAAGTTTGCCCATCGCGCGGTATTCCTCCTGGTAACGTTCGCGGGAAAGCGGATTTATATATATTTATCCAGAGGTTTCCCGGGATGATGAAGCCGGGGACGCCCTGAAGCCCGACGAAGATATACGGAATCCGGGGGCCTGTCAACAGAAACGGTGTCTCGAGGCGAATCAGTCCCTGTACGACTTCTCCGCGAGGTGGTCCGCCCGCCGGATGAACTCCGTGTCCACGATGACCGCCGTCCTGCCGTCCTCCCCGACGAAGAACTCCCCGGTCAGGATCGGGACGGCCACACGCAGGAGCAGCGTGTAGACGAGCAGGCCGGTCGCCCAGATCCCCAGGGTGACCAGGAGTTCGATCCCGGTGGGGGCGTATTCGTAGATCTCGCCGAGGGTGTCGGGCACCTGGCCCGGGATGACGAGCCCCATCCCCTTCTCGATGTAGACGCCGATGAAGACGAGGACGCAGCCGATGTTCAGCGTCACGTAGTTCTCCCGCGTCTGCGGCACGAGGAAGAGGAAGAAGGCGCTGACGTTGAAGATCATCGCCGTCCAGATGTACGGCACCAGGTCGCTGTGCCCTTTCAGCCCCTGCAGCAGGTACTGGAGCGGCGCGAGGTGGACCGTGCCCGAGTAATATTCCTTGAACACCTCGGCGCCGAGGAGGAACAGGTTGATGAACATCGAGTACGCGATCAACTCGGCGACCTTGAAGATCGCCTCGTTCTTGATCTCGATCCGGGTGTATTTCCGGATCACCTGGAACAGGATGATCATGAACGCCGGCCCGGAGCAGAAGGCGGAGGCCAGGAACCGGGGGGCCAGGATCGAGGCGTTCCAGAAGGGGCGCGCGGCCAGCCCGTTGTAGAGGAATGCCGTCACCGTGTGGATCGAAACCGCCGCCGGGATGGAGAAGAGCAGCAGCGGCGTGGTGAACGCCTTGTTCGGCTCCCGCTTGTGGTACAGGTTGTACAGGATGAAGACGGAGATCGTCAGGTTCAGGACGAGGTAAAGGTTGAGCACGACGACGTCCCACGCCAGCATCGACTGCGGGAAGTTGAGGACCCCCACCTTCGGGATCAGGTGCCAGAACCGGTCGGGCCGCCCGATGTCCACGGTGACGAAGAGCAGGCACATCACCATGGCGGAGACGGCGAGCATCTCCCCCAGCACGGCGATCTCCTTGATCGGCTTCCAGTGGTACACGTAGGCGGGGATGACCAGGAGAACCGCCGCCGCCGCCACGCCGACCAGGAAGGTGAAGTTGGAGATGTAGAACCCCCACGACACCTGGTCCCGCATCGCGGTGACGATCAGGCCGTTCTGCATCTGGTAGAAATACGCCACGGCCCCGATCCCGATGAGGACCAGCAGGCAGGTGACCCAGGCGTAGTACGCGCGGCTTCCCTTTGCGCACAGGATCACCGTCCCCTTGAAGAACTCCCAGTACATTTTCATCGGCATGGCGGTCGCCTCAGGTCGCGTAGAAGTAGTAGAACTTCGGCCGCGTGTTCAGGTCTTCCTTCAGGATGAACACGCGCTTGTTTTCGATGATGTACCGGATCTCGCTCTCGGGATCGAGCAGGTTCCCGAACTTGCGGGCGCCCACGGGGCAGGCTTCGACGCACGCCGTGTACCGCCCGGGGGTGTTCCGCACCCGCTGGATGCAGAAGGTGCACTTCTCGACCACGCCCACCGGCCGCGGCCGGTTCCCGAGGAAGTGCGTCTCGGGGTTCATCTCCGCGGCGGGCAGCCCCGGTTTCTTCCAGTTGAAGTGGCGGGCGCCGTAGGGGCAGGCGGCCATGCAGTACCGGCAGCCGATGCACCAGTTGTAATCCACCACGACGATCCCATCCCGCTCCTTCCATGTCGCCTGCACGGGGCACACCTTCGTGCACGGCGGGTTCTCGCACTGATGGCATTGCACCGGCATGTAGAAGTGGCCCTTCTCGGGGACCTTCGACGGGTTGTAGTACTGCTCCGCCTCCTCGAGGTCGACGCCGCGCTCCTTGTTGAGCTGCAGCACGCGGATCCAGTGGATCTGAGGGTCCCGGGTCTGGTTGTTCTCCTGGACGCAGCCGTAGACGCACCGGCGGCAGCCGATGCAGCGGGACAGGTCGAGGCCGTACCCGTAGAGCACCCCCTCGATCGGGGGCGTGGCGCGGACCTTGACCGCCTTCTTGTACGTTTCGCTGTACTCCTTCTCGAGGCGCGCGAGGACCTTCTCGAGCTCCGGCTTCGACATCTCCCGGAAATGCCTCTGGAAGAACGACTCCCACACGGAGGCGGGCGCGTCCTTTTCGGGCAGCGCGAGGGCCCCGAGGACCGCGGCCACCCCCTTCATCATCTTTCTGCGCGACATCCGGAACGCCGGGTTGTCGCGGGACTCCTGGTTCGACATGGACCCCTCTCCCCGCCGCACGAGGCGGCTTCCCATATTACTTGATGTTCTCCGGCCGCGTCGGCGGCGGCATCGGCTGCAACGGCTTGAAGCGCGGATCGTGCGGGTTGTGGCAGTGGACGCACAAAAGGTACTGCTTCTCCCCGTCCCACATCCCCGTGCGCTTCCCGTGGACGCCAACCTTCCAGTCGCGGTACTTGTCGCCGTGGCACTGGCCGCACAGCCGGAACGACTCGTCGAAGCCGATCTTCTCCCCGTTCACGAGGCGCAGCTTGTCGCGATTCGAGGTGTCGTGGCAGTCGAGGCACCACCGCTGCCCCTGGGCGTGGTTCAGGACGATGTTCGTGTGCTCGTCCTTCAGCTCCCGCCGCGTCGGGTTCGGCTTCATCTCCTTGTGGCAGTCGGAGCAGGGGAAGATCCCGGGCGTGAACGGCGGCTTCGGCACAGCGAACTGTTTCTCCTCGGCGGACGCGGTACGCCCCTTTCCGACGGCTCCGGCCTTCCTCTCCTGAACGTGGGCCGCAAGCGCCGACCCGACCGCGAGGGACACGACGAGTGCCGCCGTCCCGAGAACAAGCCTGTAGCGTGAACGCTCCCTTTTCATCGCGACTCCTTCTTTGCGGATTGCCTTTGGTGCGAACGCCCCCGCCCGGCCCCCACCGGGCACCCCCCGCAACCGCCTACTCTCCCATTCGCAGCCCCGAGTTCTCGAGGAAATCGAGGTATTCGTAGATGATGTCGAAATGCTTCTGCTCCTCGGAGGCAAGGATCCGGAAGAACGCCTTCTCCTGCCGGTTTCCCGCGCTCTCCGACATGCGGGTGTACATCTCCCGTCCCTCGGCCTCGAACCCGAGGGCCTTGCGCATCGCCACCGCGGCGTCGCCGGTGATCGTCTTTTCCTTCTTGATCCGGCTGTACTCCCTCTTGAAGAGGCGCATCCGGCCCTCGCTGCTCACGGTGGAGACGACGGGGAACGTGCCGGTCTCCTCGAGCTTCTTCGCGATCGCCTGGATGTCTTCGTAATGCTTTCGCTCCATGTCGGCCAACAGGGCGAAGACCCGTTGCGCGAACCCGTCCGTGGCCTTCTGTGAGGACACCGTGAAGTAACGCATTCCGGTTTTCTCGAACCGGAGGGCGCGGGTGAGGGCGCTTCCGGCGTTTCCGTTTTTCGGCGCGGGCTTGGCCGCTTTCGGCATCGGCATGCTCCTCCTGTCAGGAATAGTTCATTATATTACCGGTTTCGAACACGGACCACGAAAAAAACGAGGCGGTATCCGCCCGGGGCGCCCCCCGGCGGATGCGCCTTCCGTCACTCCTTGCGTCGGGGCCGCTTCCCGGCGTCGAGGATCTTCTTCCGCATGCGGATCGAAGCGGGGGTGATCTCCACCAGCTCGTCCTCGTTGATGAACTCGAGGGCCGCCTCGAGGGAGAGGATCCGGGGCGGGACCAGCCGGAGCGCCTCGTCCGTACCGGCGGCGCGGATGTTCGTGAGCTTCTTCTCCTTCGTGATGTTTATGTCCATGTCCACGGGACGCGTGTTCTCTCCCACGATCATCCCCTCGTACACCTGCTCCCCCTCCCCGATGAAGAACGTCCCGCGCGACTGCAGGTGGAAGATGGCGTACGCCGTGGTGCGCCCTATCCGATCGGAAACCAGCGCCCCGTTGATCCGCTCGGGGATCGGCCCCTGCCAGGGATCGTAGCCGTCGAAGAGGTGGTTCAGCAAACCGGTGCCGCGGGTGAGGGTGAGGAACTCCGAACGGAAGCCGATCAGCCCCCGCGACGGGATGCGGTACTCGATCCGCACGCGTCCCTGCCCCGGGTTGATCATCTTCGTCATCTTCGCCCGCCGGATCCCCAACGCCTGCGTCACGGCCCCGAGGTATGCATCGGGGACGTCCACGAAGAGCGCCTCGACCGGTTCGACGACCGCCCCGCCTTCGGTCTTCGTCACCACCTCGGGCCGGGACACCGAGAGCTCGAACCCCTCGCGCCGCATCATCTCGATGAGGATCACCAGCTGCAGCTCCCCGCGTCCCATCACCGTGAAGTAGTCGGTCCCGGAAAAATCGATCCGGAGCGCGACGTTGCCGAGCAGCTCCTTCTCGAGCCGGGCGCGCACCTGTCGCGAGGTGACGAACTTCCCGTCCTTCCCGGCGAACGGCGAGGTGTTGATCGAGAAGACCATCGACACCGTCGGCTCGTCCACGGCGATGCGGGGGAGGGGCTTCGGGTCTTCCGCGTCGGAAATCGTGTCCCCGATCGTCACGTCCTCCATCCCCGCGATCGCGACGATGTCCCCCGCGGTCGCCTCGGGGATCTCCGTTCGGCTCAACCCCTCGTACCCGTAGAGCAGCGTCACCTTGATCTTCCTCGCCTCCCCGCCGATCCCGCACAGGGAGACGATCTCCCCGGCGCGCAGCGTCCCCTCGAACACACGCCCGACGGCGAGCCGCCCGACGTAGTCGCTGTACTCGAGATTGGTCACCAGAAACTGGAGGGTGGCCGTCGGGTCGCCGGTGGGGGGCGGCACGTGGGAGAGGATCGCGTCGAAGAGGGGCTGCAGGTTCCGTCCCGCCGCTTCCCCGCGGGCGGCCGCCGTGCCCGCCCGGGCGTTCGTCATCATGACCGGGAAATCGAGCTGGTCTTCCGTGGCGTCGAGGTCGATGAAGAGGTCGTAGACCTCGTCGATCACCTCGTCGATCCGTGCGTCGGGCCGGTCGATCTTGTTGATGACGAGGATGACGGGGAGCTCCCGCTCGAGGGCTTTCTTGAGCACGAAGCGGGTCTGCGGAAGGGGGCCCTCGGAGGCGTCCACGAGCAGCAGCACCGCGTCGACCATCTTCAGCGTCCGCTCCACCTCGCCGCCGAAGTCGGCGTGGCCGGGGGTATCCACGATGTTGATCTTGACGCCCCGGTAGACCACGGCGGTGTTCTTCGCCATGATCGTGATCCCCTTCTCCCGCTCGAGATCGAGGGAGTCCATCACCCGGTCGACGACGGCCGCGTGGGCGCTGAAGATGCCGCTCTGCCGCAGCATCGCGTCGACCAGGGTGGTCTTCCCGTGGTCGACGTGGGCGATGATCGCGACGTTTCGGATGTCGGCGGTGGTCGGCTTCATGGAGAGGGGACTTTACGCGAAGGAGCGCGCAAAGAGCTCCCGGATCGCTGTTCGGCCGTTCTCTTCGAGGAAGCGGGTTCCCGTCCCGGCGAAGCAGGGGTTGCCGATGCGGATCGCCTGCCCGCCCGCCGGTTCGACCCACCGGTCGTCCTTCCAGGTGAGCCAGCCGTTCTTCCCCTGGTCGAAGACGAAGATCGGCTTGTTGCACAGCTTGGCGAACTCGGCCCCCCACCCGGTGCCGCCCTTGACCGTCCCGTCGGGGAGGACCGCGCCGATCACGTAGACCTCGTGGCCGGAGTTGACCTGGTACCAGATCGTCTGCAGGACCTTCCGGATCGTGGGGGCGTCGGTGTAGCTCCGGCTCAGGAGGCGCGACACGTAGGTGAGGCTCACGTCCCCCCGGGCCAGCTCCTCCCGGGAGAGGACGCGGACGCCGCGGGAGCGGGCGATGTCGCGGCCATCGTACGTGAAATTGATCTCCTCGATCCCGTACCGTTCCGCCTGCGCGCCGAACTCCGCCTCGGCGCCGACGGCACCGCCGCTGTAGAGGACGCAATCCTCCTTCTTGAGCATCGCACACTCCTTGGGGTGGGTGGGTGAATCGGCACCACTATAGCACGTCCATCGTCATACACATCCAGCCATGAAATGTAGAAGCAGGCTGCCTTAGTGCCCCAGTTCATAAATACGGTAACGTATCGGGAAGATAGAACGGAAGGCGCACGTAACAAGAGGGTCCGGCGGAGTCGCCGCAGGAGGGGGGCGCAGTGAGGTAAAGCGCAGCCGTGCAGGTTCACCGCACGGCGAGCCACGAACGGAGTCCCCCTCCGAGGCGGCGCAGCCGAAGAGTGAGTCCCGGAGGCGCAGCGCCTTCCGGGATCGTTCTTTGGATGCGTGTCGTATTTATGAAACGCAGCACTAAGGCAGCAGGGCGGTGGTGAGCCAGGGGATGTACGTGATCGCGAGGACGCCCGCCAGCAGCAGGAGCAGGAAGGGGAGGACCGCGCGGCACACCTCGCCGAACGGTTTTTCGAAGCGGTACGCGGACATGAAGAGGTTCATCCCCACGGGGGGCATCAGGAACCCGAGCTCGAGGTTCGCGAGGAAGATGATCCCGAGGTGGACGGGGTGCACGCCGAACGCCGCGGCGAGCGGGGCGATGATCGGAACCACGATCACGATCGCGGAGAAGATGTGCATGAAGGCGCCGACGAGGAGAAGGAACACGTTCAGGACGAGGAGGAAGGTGAACCGGGAGTCGATCGTCGAGCGAACCCATTCGAAAATGGCCTGGGGAACCCCGGCGTCGACCATGTACCCCGTAAGTCCGGTGGCCGCCGCGAGGAGGAGGAGGAACCCCCCGACGAGCCGGGAGGTTTCGGTCCCCGCTTCGGACAGGAGCCTCGGAAACCCCGCGTCCCGGTGTACGAACACCTCTACGCCGATGGCGTAGAGTACCGTCATCGCCGCCGCCTCGACGGCGGTCGCGACCCCCCCGAAAATCCCCACCAGCACGATCACGGGGAGGAGAAGGTCCCATTTCGCCTCCCACGACGCGGCGCCCAGTTCCTTCCAGGAGAACGGTGTCCGCCGCGCCCCCGATCGTACCCCCCCCCGGACGGCCCAGCCCGCCATGATCAGCGAAAGAAGGACTCCGGGGAGAAACCCGCCCAGGAACATCTTGTCCACCGCGATCCCCGCCACGACTCCGTACAGGATCACCGGCAGGCAGGGGGGAAACAAGAGCCCGAGGGACCCTGACGAGGTGAGAAGGCCGAGGGAGAACCTCTCCGGATAGCGCTCGACGAGGAGCGCGGGCAGCAGAATCCCGCCCAGCGCCACGATCGTGACACCGGAGGCACCGGTGAAGGTCGTGAAGAAGGTGCATACCAGCACCGTGACCACGGCGATCCCGCCGGGCATCCAGCCGACGATCGCGCGGAAAAAGCGCACCAGCCGACGGGAGACGTTTCCCACCGTGAGAACGTACCCCGCGAAGCCGAACAACGGAATGGTGGGGAGTGTGGGGGACGTCACGATGCGGTAGATCTCCGCGGAGATGGCCGCAAGGGGTACGTCTTCATGGCGGAAAAAGAGGGCCGCGAGGCCCCCGAGGGCGACGAAGAGCGGTGCGCCGAGAACCACCGCCAGGAGGAGGGTGGCGACCGCCGCCGCGAACGGCATGGCACCGAGGATCGTCCCCGAGGAGACGAACGCCACGCCGGCGACCGCGCCGGCCGCGGCGGCCGCTCGCGTCCACACGCCCCCGTGCGCACGCCGGACGAGCCGCCACGCGATGAGGGCGAAGCCCGCCGGGATCACTCCTTCCGCGACCCACAGGGGGAGGAACGGAACGATGAAATGGCGATCTGCCCACTCCGCCCGGACCAGTTGGAGGCCCGATCCGGCGAGCAGGAGGGAGGCGGCGGCGGAGACCGCCGCGACGAAGGCGGAGAGGATCCGCCGGTACGGCTCCCGGAACCGGTCCGCGAGATGCCCGATCGAAAGGAGCCGGTCGTCCCGCGCGGCGATCGCGCCCCCGAGCAGGCCGATCCACAGGGTCGCGTGCTGGACGAGAGCGCCCGAACCGGTGATCCCCGTCCGCCAGACGCGCCGTCCGACGATCTCGAGGATCGGCAGCACGGCCATGCCGACGAGCAGGGCGATCGAGACCGCGTTCTCGACGCGGTCCGCGAAGGAAGAGATCCCGTTTCCGCTCCCCGAGGGGAGAGCGTGCCTCTCCTCCACCGTTACCGACCCGCGCCTTTTCCGCCGAGCTGCGCGGCGCGGTACTCGTCGCGATACCTCTTCACCGTGTCGAACGCCTCCGCCGGCATGATCTTTCCGCGCACCTGGGGGTAAACGTTCTCCACCATCTTCCGCCACTGCGTCTGGACTTCCGGGGGCACCTTGTGGACCTTGAGGCCGTTCTTCACCATCACGTCGAGCGCCTCCCGGTTGAGGCGCCGGATCTCGGCGCGAAGTTTCCGGCCCGCGGCGCGGGAGGCATCGAGAAGCCTGGGCCGCATCTCCGCGGGGATCTTCTCCCACGCCCGCTTCTCGATCACCGTGGCCCCGGTCAGCGGCGCGTACCGCAGGTCCGCCATGTGGGGCGCCAGGCCGAACCACTGGAAGGCCAACGCCACCAGCGGGGTGCTGCTGAAGCCGTTCACCATCCCCGTCTGGAGGCTGGGGAGCAGATCATTCGTGGAAAGGGGAACGGGGTGAAATCCCGTCTCCTTGTACAACTGCACGAGGTTCGTGTCCCCCGCCCACTGGAAGAGTTTGAGACCCTTGGCCTCCGCGGGCGTGACCACGGGAGCTTTCGAAAAGAAGTGGACCCACCCCGCGTCCCCCCAGTTGAGGAGGACGAAACCCTTCTCCTCCATCTTCCGCTCGAGGACCGGCGCGTACCGGTCCCGGACGTAATCGAACTCCTCGTCGGATTCGTACATCATCGGGATGTGCAGCGCATAGAAGGAAGGCTCGAGGTACGCCAGCCCGATCCCGGTGATCGCGGCCGCCTGGATCTGGCCGACCCGCATCTTCCGGATCATCGCGTCCTCGTCCCCCGCGACGCCACCCGGATAGATGCGCAGCGTAACCGCCCCGCCGGACGCCTTCCTCCACTCCTCTCCCATCTCCTGGAGGACGCGGTACCACGACGATCCTTCGGGAGCCAGCGTCGCCATCTTGACGACCGTCGGCGCCGACATCGCGCTCATGGGCGCCGACAACGCCGCCGCCAGCAGCAGCAGAACCGCCACCGCCCGCCTGATCACTGTCCGCCTAATCGAGGAACAGTTCATCGACCCTCCCTTTCAGCCAGCGCGCCCGGCGCTGGGACACGAGGTTCCCCATCCGGTGCTCCGGCGCCGCCGACCGCGCGTCGAAGGCGAGCGCGCGGTCGAGGAGGTCCAGGAACCCCTTCCGGTCCTGGGTCCGGACCGACACCGTCTCGGCGAAGGTGACCAGCGGGGAGATTTTCTTCCCCGCGGACAGCGCCATCGCCCGCTCCATATGTTGTCGCGACCGTTCGACCGATCCGCCCATCGCCTCCGGACGCCCCCCCTCGAAGGCGACGAAAAATTCGTGGATCGCGCCGTCGTCGTACCGCTCGTCCAGCGCGAGCGCCCTTCGCATGAGCGCCTCGATCCGCGGGAGGTCGGCCAGCAGCGACGGATCGTCCGACGACGATGCCACGGCAAGGCTCCAGGCGGCGCCCGTCCAGTACAGCAGGGCGACATCCTCCGCCTCGTTCCGCGCGGCCGCGGCGGAAGGGTCCGCGGACAGCTCGGAGGGGAATCCCGCCCGGCGGATCGACAGGCCGCGCACCCCGTACTCCTTCGCCCGGAGCAGGAGCCGGCGGGCGCGCTCCATCCCGTCCCGGCGCACACCGGGGTCCTGCGCCTCTTCGGCGTCCTGCCGGACGAAGGCGACGGCATATTGGGTGAACCCCTTGCAGAGCGCCGTGAGCAGCCCCTTGTGGTCCGGCGCCGAGGCCAGGAGCGACTCCATCGCCTTGAGGGCGAACGGAACCGCGTCGCGCACCAGTTCCGGGTCGTCGTCCCTCGCGAAGACATCCCCGCCGGAGGAGGCGGCGTCGGCCATCCGGGAGACGACGTACGACCGGGGGGAACAGGCGAGGGGGGAACAGGCGAGGAGGAAACAGGCCGCCAGGATCAGGGGGGAAACCCGCCGGGGGAGCATCTGTCATTCCGCCGCGGGGCCGTTCGAAACGCCGAGGAGCTCGCGCACCTTCTTCCCGAGGTCCTGCCGGCGGAACGGCTTCTGGAGGAAGCCGCCGAACCCGGCGGCGACGATCTCGCCGATTCGTCCGCTCTCGTCGTACCCGCTGACCAGGATGGCGGGCACCGCCGGAGCGATTCGGCGCATCCGTCCAAGGGCGGCCTCGCCGGTCAGGCGGGGCATTACGAGGTCGAGGATCACGAGATCGATCTCCGCGGCGCGGCGCAGGAAGATCTCCACCGCCTCGAGCCCGTCCTGGGCCTCGATCACCTCGTATCCGAGGGTTTCGAGCATCGCGCGGACGACGCCGCGCACGTCCTCCTCGTCGTCGGCCAGCAGCACCCGGCCGGCGCCGGCCGGCTGACGCTCCGTGGAGGACGGCTCCGCCGCCGCGGGGACGGCGCTCACCGGGAGGAGGACCATGCACGTCGTCCCCTTCCCCTCCCGGGAGGCGACCCGGATCTCGCCGCCGTGGTTGTCGACGATCCCCCGGATCGCCGCCAGCCCCATCCCCCGGCCGACGCTCTTGGTGGTGAAGAACGGCTCGAAGATGCGGGGCATCGTCTTCACGTCGATCCCGGGCCCCGTGTCCGACACCTCGAGGACGACACGTTCGTCCCCGGGCTCGGAAAACGTCCGGACCGAGAGCCTCCCGCCGCCCGCCATCGCCTCCACGGCGTTGAGGCAAAGCCCCATCACGACCTGCTTCATCTGGGCGACGTCCACGTGGACGGGCGGAAGCGCGTCGTCGCATTCCACCGAGAGCTCGACCCCGGAGGGGAGGGACGTCCGTATCGCCGGGAGGGTCTCCGACAGCACACGGCCCAGGGGGATCGAAGCGGGGGTGTACTTCCCTTGGCGGGAGTACGCCAGGAGCTGTCGTGTCAGCTCCGTGGCACGGTTCGCCATCCGCCGGATCACGTCGAGGTACGGGCGGGCCTGGGGGTTCCCCCCGGCGTTCATCGAAAGAAGCTCGACGGCGCCCTGGATCCCCGCGAGGACGTTGTTGAACTCGTGGGCGACACCGCCCGCGAGCATCCCGATCGTTGAGAGCGTCTGACTCTCGGCGAGGCGGGCCTCCATTTTTCTGCGCCCGGAGATGTCGCGGGTCACGCGGAGGACGCGCCGGTCTCCTTCCGGACCCTCCGGGAAGGAGGTCGACGACGACTCCACGTCCACGAACCGCCCTTCGGCGCCCCGCATCCGGTACGGAAGGGACGCGTCCGGCTTCTCCCCGTCCGCCGTGCGGCGGATCTCCGCGACGACCTTCCCGGCGTCGTCGGGGTGGAGGAACCCATCGAGGGGCGAGCCGGTCATCAGCTCCGGGCGGACCCCCAGCATCGGGAGGGACGCCGGACTCGCGTAGAGGATGCGCCCCGTCGCGTCGTGAAGGGTGATGAGGTCGGGGGAGTGCTCCGTGAGGAACCGGTACCGCGCTTCGGACGCGCGCAGGCGGTCTTCGGCCCGGCGGCGTTCCAACGCCGCGGAGAGGATCGCCGCCACCATGTCCATCGCGGACAGCACCTCGCTCCCCCACGGCTTCGGCTCCCCGGTGGCGTGCAGGGCCACGAATCCGAGCAGGCGGGTGCCGAACCGGAGGGGGGTGAGCAGCACCGAACGGACGGAGAACGGATCGAGCAGCCGCTTCAACGGATCCGCCGCCGGGAGGAGGGAGAGATCGTCCGCCTGGACCCTCCCCTCCGTCCGCATCCGGTCGAGCAGGCGCTCGAGGGCCGGACCAGGGAGATACGCCTCGCTGACATTGGGAAGCGCCCCCGACTCCGCCGCCGGCGAAAACTTCTCGGAACGATCGTCCCGGGGACCCAGAAAGAGGCAACCGCCGTCGGCCCCGCTCAAGGCGAGGATCTCCCGGCACACCTCGTCCAGGAGTTCGTCGAAGGCCAGTCCAAGGGCGCAGATCCGGGCGATCCGCGGCACGGCCGAGATCGGGAAGTCCCCCGAAGAGAACCCGGCCCCCTTCGGGGAGCCTCCGGGGAACGGGATCGCCTTGCCCATCGACGCCTCCTCGGGAAACCAACGACGGAATTATACCGCGCTTCGATTCAGGTCAGGAACGGGAACCGGGCGGACGCGCGAGGACCCCGCCCGCCGCCGCGAACGAAGCCGCGCCGAGCAGTGGCGCCGCGGGGTCCAGGATGACCATCACGGGGACGCGGGAGAGGAGGTTCCCCATCCGCCCCTTGTCGAGAAAGGCCGACAGGAACTCCCTCCGCCGGAGCGCGGAAAGGATCGCCGGCGCGATCCCCCCGCCGAGGTACACCCCGCCGGTCGCGAGGTATTGCAGGGCCAGGTTCCCCGCCTTCGCCCCGTAGGCGGAGCAGAAGATCCGCAGCGTTTCGGCGCACGCCCCCGCCCCCCCGGCAAGCCCGTGCCGCACGATGGCCCGCTGGGGTTCCCTGCCGGCGACCTCCGCCTCGATGCCCGGCTCCTCCGCCATCTCTTCCTCCTCGCGGAGAAACCGGTAGACGTCGTGCAGCCCCGGACCCGACAGGACGCGCTCCACGCTCACGCGGCCGTGCTTCGCCCGCAGGTAAGCATGGAGCCGCATCTCCCGCTCGTCGCGCGGTGCGAAATCGACGTGCCCCCCCTCCGAGGCGAGCGGGACGTACCCGGCGCCGGAGCCGACGAGAAACCCCTCCCCCAATCCCGTTCCCGCGGAAAGGACCGCCATGTTCCCCCGCGGGTCGGCCTCCCCCTCCTGGATCATCGCCCGGTCCGACTTCTGCAGGAATGGGAGGGAGGAAGCGGTCGCCTGGAGGTCGTTGACGAGGTACGCATCGCGCACCCCCAAGGTCCGCCGCAGGGACGCCTCGTCCACCTCCCAGTCGAGATTCGTCAGCCGGCAGCGGCCGTCCTCGACGGGCCCGGCCACTCCGATGCACGCCCGCTCGACGGCGGCTCCTTCGCTCAGGAAGTCGCGCAGGATCGCATCGAGGCCCGTGTGCTCCCAGCTCCGGTAGGTGGCCATCCGACTGCGGAGAAGGCCCCCCGCCTCCCGCCGATAGAGCGCGAGGCTGGTCTTCGTCCCGCCGACGTCCCCCGCGAGGATCATCCGGCCGAGGCGATGTTCAGCCGCCCCTCGACCGCGGCAAGGAGCTTCCGGTACGAGCCGAGGAAGCTCTTCACCCCCTCCTCCTCCAGGCGGGCGCAAACCTCCTCGATCCCGGTTTCCATCAGCGCGTAGTCGTCGAGGACCGCCTTCGCGTCCGCGCCCGCGCCGGACAGGGTGTCGGCCACAACACCGTGGTCGCGGAAGGCGTCCATCGTCTGCGGCGGCATCGTGTTCACCGTGTCGGGGCCGACCAGCTCCTCGACGTACTTCACATCGGAGTATTTCGGGTTCTTCGTTCCCGTGCTCGCCCACAGCGGCCGCTGCACCCGCGCCCCGCGCGACGCAAGGGACCGCCAGCGAGGCGTGTCGCAGATCGCGAGGAACCTCGCGTACGCCGCCCGCGCCGAGGCCACCGCCGTCTTCCCGAGGAGGGAGAGGGCGGTCTCCGCCTTCGGCGAGCCGGGCCACCGCTCCACCGTGGAGAGGAGCAGGGCGTCGACCGCCGTGTCGATCCTCGAAACGAAGAAGGAGGCGACCGACGCGACGTTCCGGGGATCCCCGCCGGCGGCGATCCACCGCTCCACGCCGCGCAGGTAGGCGTCGGCCACCTCCTCGTACCGCCGCACCGAGAAGATCAGCGTCACGTTCACCGGGATGCCCGCGGCGATCGTCTCCTCCACGGCCGGAAGCCCTTCCTTCGTGCCGGGGATCTTGATCATCACGTTCGGCCGGCCGACGGCGTCGAACAGCTCCCGCGCCCGGGCGATCGTCGCCTTCGTGTCGCGCGCCAGGTCCGGGTCGACCTCGAGCGAGACGTACCCGTCGTCCCCCCGGGAAGCGTCGTACACGGGACGCAGCACGTCGGCGGCGGCCCGGATGTCGTCGGTGACGATCGCCTTGTACGCTTCGAGGAGCGTCGCCCCCCCTTTCGCAAGCGCCGCGATCTGCTCATCGTAGTCGTGACCCGTCGCGACCGCCTTCTCGAAGATCGTCGGGTTGGAGGTGACGCCTTTGATGCCGTCCTCCGCGATCCGGCGGCCAAGCTCGCCGGACGCGATCATCCCTCGATGGATGTAATCGAGCCAGGGGCTCTGACCTGCCTGCCCCAACGCAACCAACGGATTCGTCTTCATGCCCGGACTCCCCCCCGGATCGCGGCGAGGACCGATTTCGCGCGATCACGTACGGCCTCCGGCGTGATCCCCAATTCCCGGAAGATCCGCTCGGCCGGCGCGGAAGCGCCGAACCGGTCGATCCCGACCGACGCGCCGCGATCCCCCACATATCGCTCCCAGCCGAAGGTCGCCCCCGCCTCCACGGAGACGCGCGCGGGAACCGACGGCGGGAGCACCGCCTCCCGGTACCCCGCCTCCTGCTCCTCGAACCGCTCCATGCACGGCATGCTCACGACCCGTGCCGTCACCCCCTCTTCCGCGAGGAGCCTCCTCGCGGAAAGCGCCACCGACACCTCCGACCCGGAGGCGAGGAGCAGCACGGCGGGCCGGCCGTCTTCGGCATCCTCCAGAACGTAGGCGCCCCGGTACACACCGTCGTCACGGAACACTTTTTCCGGCGGCAGGACGGGGACCTTCTGCCGCGTGAGGACGATCGCCGTGGGCCCCTGCGTCCGCTCAAGGGCCATCCGCCACGCCGCCGCCGTCTCGTTGGCGTCCGCGGGCCGGACGACGTGGAAGTTGGGCATCGCCCGGAGCGACGCCAGGTGCTCCACCGGTTGGTGCGTGGGTCCGTCCTCCCCCAGGCCGACGGAGTCGTGCGTCAGCACGTAGACGACGCGGCACCCCATCAGCGCCGCCAAACGGATGGAAGGGCGCATGTAGTCCGAGAAGATGAAGAAGGTGGCGCCGTACGGGATCACCCCGCCGTGCCGCGCCATCCCGTTGAGGATCGCCCCCATCCCGTGCTCCCGCACCCCAAAGTGGAAGTTCCTCCCTCCCGGAGCAGCGTCGGGGAGGAAATCCCCCGCATCCTTCATGATCGTCTCGGTGGAGGGGGCCAGGTCAGCGGACCCTCCCGCCAGTTCCGGCACCTTCGCCCCGATCGCGTTCAATATTTTTTTCGATGCGCTCCGGGTAGCCACCGCGCCTGTATCGGGGGAGAACGCGGGGATCCCGTCCGCCCAACCTTCCGGGAGATCTCCCCACATCCGCCGCTCCCACTCCAGCGCGAGGTCCGGGAACGCCGCCGCGTACGCCGCGAATTTCAGGCGCCACTCCTTCTCCGCCCGCTCTCCGCGGGGCAACGCCTCGCGGAAGTGGGCGTGGACATCCTCGAGGACGAGGAAGTCGGGGGACTTCGGCCATCCAAGCTGCTCCTTGGCCAGCGCGACCTCCGCCTCGCCCAGCGGCGCCCCGTGCGCCTCGGCCGTGTCCTGCTTGTTGGGGCTGCCGAAGCCGATGCTCGTCCGAACGATCACGAGCGTGGGACGCTCCCGCTCGGCGAAGGCCACCTCGATCGCCGCGGAGAGCCCGGCCAGGTCGGTGTTCCCGTCCGCCACGGAAAGGACGCTCCACCCGTACGCCCGGAACCGGCCCGCGACGTCCTCGCGAAAGGCGAGGTCGGTGGACCCCTCGATGGTGATCCGGTTGTCGTCGTAGAAGGCCACGAGATTCCCCAACCGATGGAAGCCGGCGAGCGATGCCGCCTCGGAGGCCACCCCTTCCATGAGGTCCCCGTCGGAGCAGAGCGCCACAACCCGGTGGGAGACGATCTCGTGCCCCGGACGGTTGAACCGCTGCGCGAGCAACCGGGAGGCCATCGCCATGCCGACGGCGTTGCCCAGCCCCTGCCCCAGCGGGCCCGTGGTCACCTCGACGCCCGGGGTGTGCCCCGCCTCCGGGTGTCCGGGGGTCTTGCTCCCCCATTGACGGAAATTCCGCAGGTCGTCGAGGGTCACGTCGAACCCCGTAAGGTGGAGGAGGGAGTAGAGCAGCATGGAGGCATGCCCGCAGGAGAGGACGAACCGGTCGCGCCCGACCCAATCGGGGTTCGCCGGGTTGTATCGCAGATACTTCGTCCACAGCAGGTACGACAGCGGCGCCAGCCCCATCGGCGTTCCGGGGTGGCCCGACTTCGCCTTCTGGACCGCGTCGACCGCCAGGAACCGGATGGTGTTGATCGCACGCATCGCGAGCGCGTTGTTCTCCAAGGGCCTCTCTCTCCTTCCGTCCGTTTCTATTGATGGTTACCGGGATTCCGACGGTTCATCTTACCATCGCCGATCTCCTTCATCCCATCCCCGCCCGTCGCTTTTTCATGGCGAAGCCCGGCTTCGCCGTTCCCTTCCGGTTTCTCCGGCCAGGTGAGCGACGCGGCCACGGAAGCCCCGAGCAGCGCCACCACCACGAGGAGGGAGATCTCCGCGGGAACGTGCACCCACTTCTCCGCGCACATCTTGGCGCCCACGAAGACCAACACCAGCCCCAGCCCCACCTTGAGGAACCGGAAGGCGTCCATCATCGACTTCAGCACGAAGTAGAGGGCCCGCAACCCGAGGATGGCGAAGACGTTCGAGGTGAAGACGATGAACGGGTCGCGCGTAACGGCGAAGATCGCCGGGATCGAGTCGACGGCGAAGACGACGTCTGTCGCCTCCACGACCAGCAGCACCGGGAGCAGGGCCGTGGCGTACCACCGCCCGCGGTGCTTCACGACGAACTTGCCGTCTCCGAAGTGGCGCACGATCGGGAATGCCTTGCCGAAGAGCTTCAGGACCGGGTTGTTCTCCGGGTGGGTCTCCACGTCCTGACCGAAGAGGATCTTCCCCCCCGTGTATACGAGGAAAGCGCCGAAGACGTACAGCAACCAACCGAACCGGGAGATGAGGGCGGCCCCCGCAAGGATGAAGACGGCCCGCAGGATCATCGCCCCGAGGATTCCCCAGAGGAGGACCGGCCGCTGATATGTCGGGGGGACGGCGAACGTCTTGAAGATGAGGATGAAGACGAACAGGTTGTCGACGGAGAGGGCGTACTCGATCACGTACCCGGTGAAGTACTCGAGGGCGGGGCGGCGGCCGAAGTGCCACGCGATCCCGGCGCCGAACAGGAGCGCCAGGGTGATCCAGCCCGCAGTCCACGTGGACGCCTCCCGCATCGACATTTCACGCGGGTTTCTCCGGAACGCCGCGATATCGACCGCCAACAGGGAAAAGATGAAGACCAGGAAGCCGCTCCAGAGCGCGGTCGTGCCGATCGACTGCGGCAATCCGTTGACCCTCCCGTACCCCGAATCGAAAGCGTTAGGATGATACTTGCCCGTTCAATCGCCCGCCATGGAAATATTGAATTCGACGATCGAGGTCAACCCCAGGAGGGTTTTCGACAATTTTTCGATATTTCCACTGTCCATGGTACGCACGGTCATGCGATATTCCAGCTGCTCGCCCTTCTCCATCAGGCGGTAGCTTATATTGGAAACGGAAAATCCATTTGTTGAAAGCAATTCCCTGATTTCCCTCTCGGACATGGAATTGTCCCGACCGAAGATGATGGAAGTATTCGCGAAGATCTGGGAAGGCATCATGTTTTCCGCCTTCCGGAAAACAGTCAATATCCCGATGGTTATGACGGATCCGATGAGCACGGCACTGTAGAAACCTACCCCGGCGAGAATTCCGATCGCAGCCGTGGTCCAGATGGAAGCCGCGGTAGTCAACCCTCGTACGGTAAGACCTTCCCGCATGATGACGCCCGCACCGAGAAAGCCTATCCCGGTCATGACCCCCTGCGCCATTCGCGTCGGGTCTACCCGAACGGTATCGGGCAGCGCTCCGGTAAACCACTTGGATTGGTACATTGTGACGAGCATGAGCAGGCTTGATGCGACACAAACCAACGTATGTGTTCTGAACCCGGCCGGGCGACCATGATAACTCCGTTCCAGCCCGATCAGTCCGCCGGCCATCGTCGCAACCAGCAGGTGCGCGAGGATATCGAGCCATTCTCCATCCATGCCATGACCTCTTTCCGTTATGAAAATGGTGATTCTGAAGGAAGATATGAATTTTACATTCTATGCCGGTTTCATGAAAAAACACATGGAAGCCGGCGCAGCGGTCCGGGGGCGTCACCCCCGCAGATGGTCGAGCAGGATCTTCAGGCCGATGGCGACAAGGACGAGGCCGCCGACGACCTCCATCCGCTTGCCGAAGACGGTGCCCAGGCGCTTCCCGAGGTGGAGCCCCGCGGCGGTGAAGGTGGCCGCGACGATCCCGATCACGATCCCCGGGTAGACGATCGCCTCGTTGTGGAGGACGCCGAGGCTGATCCCCACCGCCAGCGCGTCGATGCTGGTCGCCACCGACAGGACGACGAGGGAGATTCCCCGCGTGGGATCCTTTCCGCCGTTCTCCTCCCCCCCATCCCCCCGGATCCCTTCGTAGATCATCTTCCCGCCGATGTAGCCGAGCAGGACGAAGGCGAGCCAGTGGTCGTATCCCTTGATGTACCGCTCCACGGTCATCCCGGCAAGATAGCCGATCACCGGCATCAGGAACTGGAAGAGGCCGAAGTGGAAGGCGAGGCGGAACGTCTGGCGACCGGAGACCGTCCCCAGCGCGATCCCCGTGGCGATCGCCACGGCGAAGGCGTCCATGGCCAGCCCCACCGCGATGGCGAGAAGCGTCAGGGTGTCGATCGGAACCTCCGGGGGAGTGATATCATCGAATCATCTGACAAAGATACCGCGCGGGAGGTCGGGACGCCATGCATCCGGACAGTTTCGGGACCCGTTCGAGCAGGACCGTCGGCGGTCGCGCCTTCGGGATCTTTCGTCTGGAGGCGCTCGAGAAGCGCCGCATCGGCAAGGTCTCGCGCCTCCCCTTCTCCATCAAGGTTCTCCTCGAAAATCTCCTGCGCCACGAGGACGGCGACACGGTCACCGCGGACGACATCCGGGCGCTCGCGAACTGGTCGCCGAAAGAGCCGTCGGACCGCGAGATCGCCTTCCGCCCGGCGCGGGTGCTCCTCCAGGATTTCACCGGCGTCCCGGCGCTGGTGGACCTGGCGGCGATGCGCGACGCGGCGAAGCGGATGGGCGGGGACCCGAAGCGGATCAACCCGCTGATGCCGGCGGACCTCGTGATCGACCACTCCGTGCAGGTGGACCGGTTCGCGGCGGCGACCGCCTTCCCCGACAACGTGGCGAGGGAGTACGGGCGCAACGGGGAGCGTTACGCCTTCCTGCGTTGGGGGAAGGAGTCGTTCCGCAATTTCCGCGTCGTTCCGCCCGGCACCGGGATCTGCCACCAGGTGAATCTGGAGCACCTCGCCCCCGTCGTCTTCACGCGGAAAGGCCGCTCCGGCGCGATGGCGTACCCGGACACCCTCGTGGGGACCGACTCCCACACGCCGATGATCAACGGACTGGGCGTGGTGGGGTGGGGCGTGGGCGGGATCGAGGCGGAGGCGGCGATGCTCGGCCAGCCGATCTCGATGCTCATCCCCGAGGTGGTGGGATTCAGGATGACCGGGGAGCTTCCCGTCGGGGCGACCGCAACCGACCTCGTCCTCACCGTCGTCCAGATGCTGCGGAAGAAAGGCGTGGTGGGAAAGTTCGTCGAGTTCTACGGAAAGGGGCTCTCCTCCCTCT
>Ga0334722_10001765_pt1 | contig 25953 bp, 22 predicted proteins | sample C3_bottom_MG_FD_207210 | JGI IMG/M metagenome (GOLD analysis project Ga0334722, IMG submission 207210) | Sediment microbial communities from Yellowstone Lake, YNP, Wyoming, USA - C3_bottom | ecosystem: Environmental > Aquatic > Freshwater > Lake > Sediment | place: USA: Wyoming | collected... | reverse complement strand
GTTGCTTTTATAGCTACCTTATACGGTGTATCCGCTGCCAACTTATTCTGGCTTCCTATAGCCAATAAGCTGAAAAACAAGGCAAAACAGCTTAAGTTGGAAAAACAGCTTATTATTGAAGGTGTTCTATCCATTCAGGCGGGCGAAAATCCCAGAATTATTGAAGAAAAACTTCGTATTTTCTTAAATGAGCAGATCAAAAAAGAAAAAGATAATAAAAAAGTGGCTACGGCGGAGGTGTAGCCAATGGACTATAAGCACGACCACGACGAACACCCGCAGAATCTCGAACGTTGGTTGCTGACCTATTCGGACATGATAACATTGCTTCTTATATTTTTTATAGTCATGTATACCATAAGCACCGTTAATAGTAAAAAATTCTATTCGGTTGCCAAGTCTCTTGCTGCGGTTCTCGGCAGTAAATATGTGATAGGACAGAGCCCTGGAGAATCCTTTACCGACCAAATTCCCGAAATGCAACCGGAGCTTTATGATGTGAAGGATAAAGTTTCAAAGTATATAGAGCAGGAAAATTTAGCCGGGGAAGTAAAGCTCAGCATTGATGAAAGAGGACTTGTCATTTCTTTTCAGGATAATGTTTTGTTTCCGCTCGGTTCAGCAGAAATTACTCCTAAAGCCCAGGAGATATTGTTAAAAGTAGGCAGTATTATAAAAAAACTACCTAATTACATAAGAATTGAGGGACATACCGATAACCTTCCTATTAATAATAGTAAATTTCCATCTAACTGGGAGCTCTCGGTTATCAGGGCTACCAATGTAGCTCACTTCCTGATAGATAAGGTGAATTATGATCCGAGAAAAATTTCGGTTGTGGGTTATGGCGAGTATAGGCCAATTGTTCCAAATGATAGCGAAGCAAATCGACAAAAAAACAGAAGGGTGGATATAGTAATTTTAAATACAAAGCTTAATAAATACGAGCCTGGAAATTCTGGAAGTCAAAATCCTGGAGGTCAAGGGGAGCAGTAGGTGAGGCAGAATAAGACCTTATATCTCCCGTTTCTTTATCTACGGATACAGAAATTTCTTTTGTATAAGGTGCATCTTTTTCTATAAATATAAAAGTGTATGTATCGAGGCTAATTCCGTTGATACTATCGATACATTCAATATATTGAACCTTGCTTTTTGGCGACATTACTTTATTTAAGAAATTAAGAGCTAATGGATAGGCTTCTTCTTTTTTTAGAAAGAAGCCGTTTTCGTTTTTGTAAATATATTCTTTCTTGAATTGATTAAACTCGATTATGCTTCCCTCTTTGGAATTTACTTCAATATTAATATACGAGTAACTCTCATCTTCTTCTTTATACCAGTGGAATAGTGTTCTTGTTTTATTATTGATATAGGAGATTTTCAGCTTATAATCGGAGGGAGGATTAGCTATCTCTTTGATTTTCTTATATAGGTCTGGTTTGATTTGTATCGCAGATACGGAATAGATGTTAAAAGAAATTATTATTAAAATAGCGAGTATATAAATAACTAATTTTTTATAAAACATAGAAAACCCCTCCTACAATCCCATTACAATATAATAATAACCATATTTTACATAATATGTCAATATCAAATAAAAAAGAAAAAGAGCCAAGAGGCTCTTTTTTAGGCTTTTGCTTTATTTGTTTTTACATAGAAGTATAGGAATGCTGCGAGTAAGAGATACATTATAAATCCAAACCAAGGGTTACCTGAAATAGGAACTTGCGAAAAAATAGCAAATTTATCCGAATAATTAAGATATGCAATGATGGCAATAACTATTCCCATTAAGGCATCTCCTGCAATTAGTCCTGAAGAAAGCAGAACGCCTTTTTCAACTTTTTCTTTTAATTCTTCACCTTTGAATACCTTATCCACTATTGAACGAATAATACCACCTATTAGGATACCTGTACTCAAATGAAGTGGTAGGTATAAACCTAAAGCAATTGGTAGAACTGGTAATTTTAATATGGCAAGTATTATACCGAAGAAAATACCCGCAATAACCAATGCCCAGGGTAGGGTTCCTGTCATAACGCCTTTTACTACCATTGACATGAGTGTAGCCTGGGGAGCAGGTAGTTTATCAGAACCCATTCCGTATGCCTGATGTAACATCAAGATTACCCAACCAACAAAAGCGGAACAAGCTATTCCACCAATTAATACGCCCAATTGTACATATTTAGGTGTACCGCCTATTATATGTGTTGTTTTTAAATTCTGGGCTGCAGTTCCTGCTATCGAAATTGCAACACATATGGTAGCACCTACTGTTATAGCGGCGATCATTCCGGTATTTCCGATAATACCAGTAAATCTTAAGATAGCAGTACTTGCGAGGAGCGATGCTATGGTCATACCGGATACGGGGTTATTGGAAACGCCAACCAAACCTACTATTCTTGCCGATACTGCTGCGAAGAAGAATCCGAATAAGACTATGGCTAAACTTCCCAAAATGGATACCTTCATATTCGGGAATACGATAGCAGAGATGAAAACGGCTAATACTCCAACAAATACGGTTATTATTGATAAGTCCTTGTTTGTTCTCTGAGTTTCGCCTTTAGAACCGTGAATTAATCCGCCCAGTGCAGCTTTAAAGGAATTATAAATAGTTGGTGCGGATTTGATTAAACTTATGAAACCACCTGCGGCGACACCACCTGCGCCTATATATCTGATGTATTTGGACCATATTGCCCAAGCATCCATTTGAGAAATCGGAATACTGCTCGGGAATATAGCGTGAGGTACATCGGCACCGAAGTAAGAAATTAGGGGAATTAATACGAGCCATGCAAGTAATCCACCAGCAAGCATTGCGGAACTTATTTCAACACCTACTATAAATCCAACTCCTAAAAGTGAAGCCAAAATGTCAAAACCGAAGACCCCATTTTTAATACCGGGAATAGCCCATTCGATTTCTTCCTTCCAAGCTGCAAGACCACCGGACAAGAGCTTATAAATACCACCTATAATTCCACCGACTGCAACAACGCCTGCACCGCTGCCACCTACATCGCCGGCAACCAGTACCTCTGCTGTTGCCATACCTTCGGGGTATGGTAGATTACCGTGTTCTTCTACCGTTAGATATCTTCTTAGAGGCACAACAAATAGAACGCCTAAAATGGTACCGAGAATGGCTACCGTAACAATTTTAGAAATGGTAAGGTCAAATCCCCATAAAAGGAGTGCCGGTAAGGTAAACATAATACCACTGGCAATGCTTTCTCCGGCAGATGCTGTAGATTGGACAATATTGGCCTCTAATATACTGTCCTTTTTAAGAATACCTTTGAGTAATGCTGTAGCTACGACAGCTGCGGGAATAGAGGCACTTACGGTCATTCCAACTTTTAATCCAAGATATGCATTTGTAGCTCCGAAAACAACCGCAAGGATCATGCCAAGAATTATTGATGTGGCGGTGAATTCGGGCAAAATGACATCAGAAGGAATATAAGGAATATAGTTTTCTCCTTTTATTCCTCCGTAGGCATCATGTGATAGCCCTTTTCTTTTTTCCATCTTCAGCCCTCCTTAAGTGTTGAAATGTTTTTTGGTCAACGCTTTAATTTTAACATTTTTTCGACGCATGTCAACAAAATTCGACAAATTTTTTATTATATCTTTTATGATTAGTAGAAATGAGCTTTATAAAACTTTTGAAAATTAAATATTTCTTTTGATATAATATTTTTTTGATAAAGTTTAAGTTTTCTGATGTATAACTTTCTATTTTGTATCATATTTTGAAATGATATCAAAATAGGGAGGTGAGTTTATGGGAAAGCTTTTCTATGAAAAAGAGAATGAAAGGGTATATATAGCAATAGAGTTTGAAGAGATTTTATATGAGAAAATTTCAAAGTATCAAAATATAAAAATAGCCGAAAGTAAAGATTTTGGAAGAATTTTAATTTTAGATGGAGTGATACAGACCACAACAAAAGACGAATATGTTTATCATGAAATGATTACCCATGTTCCGCTTTCGGCCCATCCCAGTCCTAAAAATATTTTGATTATCGGAGGCGGTGATGGAGGGGTTATTAAAGAAGCTTTGAAGCATGAAACGGTAGAAAAAATAGATCTTGTGGAAATAGATGAGGAAGTTATAAAGGTATCCAAAGAATATTTGCCCGAAATAAGTTACGGTTTAAACAACGAAAAAGTGAATATATTTGTGGAAGATGGTTTTTATTTTTTAAAGAATAAGAAATGCGAATATGATGTGATTATCGTGGATTCAGCAGATCCTGTGGGACCTGCAGAAAAACTTTTTAAGGAAGAATTTTATATCTCAATTTATGAAGCGCTAAGAGATGATGGGTTATTTGTATGCCAGTCTGAAGCTCCTCTGTTTAGTGGTAATTTATTAAAAGAAGTGTACGGATATATCCGAAAACTATTTCCAATTGCTAAAGTTTATACAGCTCAAATACCCACTTATTCAATCGGTTTATTTAGTTTTACATTAGGTTCAAAAAAATATGATCCTTTGGAAATCAAAAATTTACCTAAAGGTGAACTCAAGTATTATAATGATGATATTCATAAGGCTTGTTTTGCTTTGCCTAATTTTATAAAAACTATAATAGCTGCCAATTGATTATGGCAGCTTTTTATTATATAAATATAATTAAGGGTATGATGTGGCATATTTTCTTGTTATATAATACAATAACTATATAGAGGATAAAAGAGGTGCATTTTATGAATATACCTAATGCTTTGACAGTAATAAGATTTTTTTTAATACCATTGTTTGTATACTTATATTTTCTACCTGTAAAAAATAATATAATATATGCTATTGCTGTTTTTGTAGTTGCTGGAATTACCGACGTTATAGACGGATATATTGCGAGAAAGTATAATGTGGTTACGAAATTCGGTATGCTATTGGATCCGCTTGCGGATAAACTTATGATTCTTACCGTTTTGTTCTGCTTTTATATAAAAGGTGTTATACCGCTTATTGTAATTTTAATTATTCTACTAAAAGAGATATTTATGATATTTGGAGCTGCCATATTATACAAAAAAAACAGAACCACCATTCAGTCCAACAGTTTTGGGAAGATAGCCACCGCTATGTTTTATATAGGTGTGATTTTAATAGCTTTTAAATTATTTATAGGATATTATATACTGATACTTGCTGTGATTTTTGCTATAATAGCTTTTGTAACTTATGCCTATCGTTTTAAACATTTATATAAGGAAAAACTTTTAAAGGACTCTTAATAGTTGACAAATCTTAAAAGCATTATATAATTATATATAATAGAAGGAAGAGGCAAGGATGGAGAGGAGTAGGTAGTATCCTTACTTTACAGAGAGGGATGCCCGCAGGCTGAAAGGCACCCAAGGAAGGTCTACCGAAGTAGCTCCGGAGCTTTCGGGCTGAAGTTTAGTAGGCTCGAACGGTGGATTCCGTTATAAGATAGAGTGCCCGCCAATATTGTAGACGGGAAAAAAGGTGGTACCGCGAAAGAAAGCCTTTCGCCCTTTTATGGGTGAAAGGCTTTAAAATTTTTATAAAAAAGGAGGTAAATGCTATGGAAATGATGAAAACTTATAATCCAAAAGATTTTGAAGAAAAAATTTATAGGTTTTGGGAAGAAGAGGGCTTTTTTACACCAAAAATCGAACATGACAGAAGACCTTTTACAATAGTCATTCCACCACCTAATGTAACCGGTCAACTCCATATGGGGCATGCACTAAATAATACCCTTCAGGATATTTTGATAAGATGGAAGAGAATGCAGGGTGTTCCCACTTTATGGCTTCCGGGAACAGATCATGCAGGTATTGCTACGCAGATAAAAGTGGAGGCTGAAATTGCAAAAGAGGGTTTGAGTAAGTATGATTTGGGAAGAGAGGCGTTTATTGAAAGGGTTTGGCAGTGGAAGCATCAGTACGGTAATATTATCATCAATCAGCTTAAAAGGTTGGGGGCTTCATGTGATTGGACAAGAGAAAGATTTACTATGGATGAAAGATGTTCAAAAGCCGTTCGGGAGGTTTTTGTGCGACTTTACGAGAAGGGGCTGATCTATAGGGGTTATAGAATTATAAATTGGTGTCCAAGGTGTAAAACGGCCCTTTCGGACATAGAAGTAGAATATGAAGACAGAAAGAGTAATCTATGGCATATAAAATATCCTATTAAGGAATCCGATGAATATATTGTTGTAGCGACTACGAGACCCGAAACCATGCTCGGTGATACTGCTGTTGCTGTAAATCCGGGAGACGTCAGGTACAAGCATTTGATAGGAAGGACGGTCGTACTTCCTTTAATGAATAGGGAAATACCAATAATTGCCGATGAATATGTAGACCCCGAGTTTGGAACCGGAGCAGTCAAAGTAACTCCAGCCCATGACCCCAATGATTACGAAATGGGTGAAAGGCACGGTCTGGATAAAATTAACATAATGAATGAAGATGGTACCCTTAATGAAAATGCCGGGGAGTATAAGGGTCTTGACAGGTATGAAGCAAGAAAGAGGATAGTGGAAGATTTGAGAAAATTGGGACTCTTAGCGAAAGTCGAGGAACATAATCATAGCGTTGGCCAATGTTCGAGGTGCGATACGGTTGTGGAGCCCATAATATCGAGACAGTGGTTTGTAAAGATGAAGCCTTTGGCTCAACCAGCAATAGATGTTGTTAAAGAAGGGAAAATAAAGTTTGTTCCTGAAAGGTTCTCGAAAATATATATAAACTGGATGGAAAACATAAGGGATTGGTGTATATCCAGACAGCTGTGGTGGGGGCATAGGATACCGGCTTGGTACTGCGAATGCGGAGAAGTCATTGTCGCAAGAGAAACACCCCAAACCTGTCATCGATGTGGTAGCAGCAATCTGGAGCAGGATCCGGATGTTCTGGATACATGGTTCAGTTCGGCATTGTGGCCTTTTTCAACTTTGGGATGGCCTGAACAAACAGAAGATTTGGAATATTTTTATCCGACTTCGGTGCTTGTAACAGGTTATGATATTATTCCTTTCTGGGTTGCCAGGATGATATTTACAGCGTTGGAATTTATGAAGGAGATACCCTTTGAATACGTTTTAATTAACGGAATTGTTAGGGATGATCAGGGAAGGAAGATGAGCAAATCCTTAGGAAATGGGATTGACCCTCTTGACATAATAAATAATTTCGGTGCGGATTCTCTTAGATTTACCCTTGTCACGGGCAACTCACCTGGTAACGATATGAGATTTTATTATGACAGGGTAGAAGCCAGCAGGAATTTCGCTAATAAGATATGGAATGCGGCAAGGTTTTTAATAATGAATTTTGATAAGGAAAAAATAAAAGAGATAGAAGATGTGGAGCTTACCCTAATAGATAGATGGATTTTATCGAGATTGAATGATATTGTTAGAGAGGTTACAGAAAATCTCGAAAAATTTGAACTCGGCATAGCTGCCCAGAAGCTTTATGATTTTGTATGGAGTGAATTCTGTGACTGGTATATTGAGTTTTCAAAACTGAGATTGTACAGCGATGATGAGGATATAAGGATTAATTCTCAGTCGGTTCTTGTATATGTTCTGGATAAGATATTGAAATTACTTCATCCATTTATGCCATTTATAACCGAAGAGATTTGGCAAAATTTACCCCATAAAGAAAAAAGTCTTATGATTTCCGAGTGGCCCAGGTTTTCCGAAAATCTTCAGGATAAGGTTGCCGAAAAGAAAGTTCTGGCTTTAATGGATGTGATTAAAAGCATTAGGAATATAAAAGCTGAAGTAAATGCTACTTCCAGCAAGCCAAAGGTTCTTGTTCTGACCGAAGTAGAGGAGATGCGGGATTTAATCGTGAAAGGGAAGGAATATATCTTGAGACTTTCCGGTTCATCCGAAGTAGAATTTATTAAAGACAGGTCGATATTACCCAAAAATTCCATAAGCGCCGTTTTGCCTGATGCTGAAATTTTTGTACCATTAGGAGAGCTTATCGATATAGAAAAAGAGCTCAAGAGGTTATATGCAGAAAAGGAGAGGATAGAAAAGGAGATTGAAAGGGCTAAAGGGAAATTGATGAATCAAGAATTTGTAAGTAAAGCACCAGAAGCCGTTGTTAACAAAGAAAGGGAAAAACTTTCTATGTATCAAGATATGTTAGAAAAGATTATTTCGAGGATTGAAAATTTAAAGTGATATAAAATCGGGGGGGATTTTATGTTTTTGTTTGGGAAAGAAAAGAATCTGATAAAAGAAGGGGATATAATAATAAGACATGCTACACCTAAGGATGCCAGAGGTATTTTAGAGCTTTTAAAAAGTATTGCTGAGGAAAAAATTTATGTTTTAACCGAATTTGTGAATATCACCGAGGAAGAAGAGAAAAATTATCTTAAAAATATAAATCCCGATAAAGAATTGGTACTTGTAGTGGAATATAATGCTAAAATAGTAGGCATACTGACTCTTGTTCCTTACAGAAAAAGTCTTTCACCGAAGGTACAGCATGTTGGAGAATTAGGAATAAGCATACATAGGGATTTTAGGGGAAGAGGTATAGGTCAAAAGCTAATGGAATATTCCAAAGTTTGGGCTCAGAAAAATGGGTATGAGAAGATATGCTTGAGTGTTTTTAGTTCCAATGAGAGGGCTATTAATCTGTATAAAAAATGCGGATTTGTTGAAGAGGGCAGGAGGATATGCCAATTTAAAATAGAAAAAAATTATGTTGATGAAATTTTAATGGGCTTTTTTATAGAGAAAGGGTAGATATTTATGGATTTTGAGGAGATAATGAGGTATATAAAAGAAGTTGGAAAAGGCGGTATAAATTTAGGTTTGGACAGAATATCGTATATTTTGGATAAAATTGGAAATCCACAAAAGAACCTGAAGGTCATTCATGTAGCGGGCACAAACGGAAAGGGTTCCGTTTGTGCCATGTTAAATAATATTTTAATAGAACAAGGATATAAGGTAGGGCTTTACATTTCACCCCATCTCGAAAGGTTTACCGAGAGAATAAAAATTGATAATCAGGAATTGGATTTAGATGAGTTTTCAAAGTATTTTGAAAAAATTAAAAAGGTTATTGATCATATGATAAGTTTTGGGTTTGAGCCACCTACTGAATTTGAAATTATAACCGCCTTTGCTTTGGACTATTTTAATGAAAAGGGATTGGATTATGTCATATTAGAAGTCGGTTTAGGAGGGCGCTTTGATGCAACAAATGTAGTAAATCCTCTTGTTTCTGTTATTACTTCGATTTCTTATGATCACATTGATAGATTGGGTGCTACCCTTACCGAAATTGCTTATGAAAAAGCTGGCATAATAAAGGAAAATGGTTTGGTTGTTTTATATCCTCAAAGGTATGAAGATGTTAAAAAAGTTATAAAGAGGGAATGCCTTTTAAAAGCTGCCGGTTTAAAAGAAGTGGAAGTAGAAGATATAAAAAAGAAAGAGAGCTCTATAAATTGCCAGAGATTTGATTATAAAGACTTTAAAGATATTACCATAAATTTATTGGGTGAACATCAAATTTTAAACGCTACAACGGCGATAGAGACGCTATCTGCGTTAAGAGAAAAAGGTGTTTTTGTATCCGAAAAAAACATGCGAACAGGCCTTTTAAAAACCAAATGGCCAGGGCGAATAGAAATTTTAAGTAAAGAGCCGTTATTTATTATAGACGGAGCTCATAATGTAGACGGTGCAACGGTTTTAAAGGATTTTATTCAGAAAAACTTAAAGGATATGGATATTATATTGATTTTTGGTCTTCTTAAAGATAAGGATGTTGACGGTATAATAAATGTAATTGTTCCAATTGGCCGAGATATAGTTTTAACAAAACCATTAAGTGACAGAGCCCTTGATCCTTATGAGCTCTATCAAAAAATCAAAGGGATAAATCCGCACAGCAATCTATACATAGAGGAAGAGGTAAATAAAGCGGTTCTAAAAGCTTTAGAATTGTCTGGAAAAGACAAGGCGATAATTGCAACAGGTTCTCTATATCTCATAGGCGATGTGAGAAAATTTGTAAAGGAGGTTTTTGATGAAAAGCTATAGTGTTTTTGATATTTTAGGGCCTGTAATGATTGGACCTTCGAGTTCACATACAGCAGGAGCCGCGAGGTTGGGAAAGGTAGCGAGGTTAATAGTCGGTGATAACATTAAAAGGGTAACCTTTTATCTCCATGGTTCTTTTGCGAAAACCTATAGGGGGCATGGAACAGATAAGGCGCTTGTAGGAGGAATTCTTGGTTTTGATACAGATGATCCGAGGATAAGGAATTCCTTTGATATTGCAAAAAAGGAAGGTATAGAATTTGAATTTGTGGAAACCGATTTGGGGGATGTTCATCCTAATACCGTAAAAATGAAAATAGAAATGAATGATGATAATCTTCATGAGATAATGGGTTCCTCGATAGGCGGAGGTACTATTGTAATCACCGAAATAGATGGCTTAAGATTAGAGTTCACGGGGAATTATCCAACTTTAATTACCAAACATAAGGACAGGCCAGGTATAATTGCAGAGGTTACCAATATATTAAAGGATTATAATGTAAATATAGCTTTTATGAAGGTTTTTAGACAAAATAGGGGTGAATTGGCATCAATGATATTGGAGACCGATGAAATAATACCTAAGGAAGCTCTTGAAAGAATAAAGCCGATAAGGGATATTTATGTGGTCAAAGTTTTAGATTCTATAAAATGAGGTGGGATAATGGCTTTTTTTAATACTGGCAAAGCCTTATTAAATCTGTGTAATTCTTTAAATATACCGGTTTCCGAAGCGGTTATAAGATATGAAGTGGAAGCAACAGATAATACAAGGGAGACAATTCTTGAAAGGATGAAGGTAAACTATGAGGTTATGAAGGAATCCATTGAAGAGGGTCTCACAAAAGATATTAAATCGGTTAGCGGTTTAATAGGTGGAGAAGCAAAAAAGATAATGGAACACAATAGGAAAGGTCTATCTGTTTGCGGTGATATAATGTCTAAGGCTATATACAGGGCTCTGGCCGTTGCAGAAGTAAATGCATCCATGGGCAAAATAGTTGCCGCTCCCACAGCAGGTTCCTGCGGCATAATTCCTGGTGCGCTTTTTACAGTTTCCGAACTTTTACAATCTCCAGAAGAAGAAGTGATAAAAGGTTTATTTACCGCTGCAGGGATTGGAATGATAATAGCAAAAAATGCTACACTTGCGGGAGCAGAAGGGGGATGTCAGGCGGAATGCGGTTCAGCATCGGCTATGGCTGCAGGTGCTGTTGTTGAATTGGCCGGAGGTTCACCAGAACAAGTTTTGGATGCTGCATCCATAGCTTTAAAGAATCTTCTGGGGTTGGTTTGTGACCCGGTGGCAGGACTTGTAGAAGTACCATGCGCTAAAAGAAATGCTATTGGTGTTGCGAATGCTCTTATATCCGCCGAAATGGCTTTATCCGGAGTAAAAAGCGTTATTCCCTTTGATGAAGTGGTAGAAGCCATGTATAAAGTGGGCAAATCCCTTCCCTATGAATTGAGGGAAACCGGAATCGGGGGATTGGCAGGTACAAAGACCGCTTTGGAAATAAGGAAATCCATTTTGGGATATTAAAGGAGGGGTTAAAGTGAGGCTGATTATAGGGGATATAACTAAAATGGAGGCAGATGTTATAGTTAATGCGGCAAATGGTATTGGTACTATGGGTGGCGGTGTGGCCTATGCCATTAAGATGGCCGGCGGTGAGGTAATAGAAAGAGAAGCAATAAGGATATGTAATGAACTTGAACCCAAGGAAGGTGATGTTTATGTGACTTCTGCGGGAAACTTAAAGGCCAAGTATATCTTTCATGCTGTTACTATGAAAAATCCGGCCCAACCTTCGAGTATCGAAATTGTAAAGAAGTGCCTATTATCTCTTTTGAAGAAGGCAAGAGAATATGAGATAAAATCCATGGTAATACCTGCTCTTGGAACAGGTGTAGGTGGATTATCCAAGGAAGAGGTGGCGAAAATATATAAGGATATTTTGGAAGGGATAAGTGAAATAGATATCATGGTTATAGATAGGGATGGAGAGTTTATAAAATATTTGAAGATGAAATAAAGAGAAACACCGAACAAACGTTCGGTGTTTTTGACTGTACCAGTACACCTTATTATTTTTTCAATTGTTTTGATATGATGTATATTATATATTATATACAAGTTAAATATTGTATTACTTTATTTTAGGATAGAGGTATTGGTATGGAAGGTTATTTTGCAGACTATTCTGGGTATGATATTAGAAAGTTACGGATTGAAATTTTGCAAATGGTTTGGCCTGTTGCGGTGGAAAGTTTATTACAAATGATGGTAGGACTAGTATCTATGTCCATTGTAGGCCATATTGATGCCATATCGGTTGGTGCTGTAGGATTGACAAATAGAATAACCATGTTTATTTGGGCAATTCTAAATGTGGTGGTCACAGGTACGGTTATACTGGTATCACAATCTTTTGGTTCGGGGGACAAGGAAAAGGTAAAAGATTATGCGGAAACCGGTATGATTTTAGGATTAATTTCCATTCTTATAATAAGCATCCTGGCTTTTTATTTTGCAAGGCTGATTATTCATTTTTTCGGAGCCCAAGACGAACTTTTTTTGCAGAGTGTAAAATATTTGAAGATTATAACTTTTTCGCTTCCGTTTATGATGATTATACAGGTAGGATCAAGTATTTTTAGAGGTATTGGAAATACAAAAACGCCCATGTATATAGCTTTATGCGTGAATCTTTTAAACTTAATTTGGGGGTTTGTACTTGTATTTGGAAAATTAGGTTTTCCAAAATTAGGGCTTGTAGGTGCCGGTATTGCAACGGTTATTTCTCAAGTTATAGGAGCTCTTATTTATTTATATCTTTTAGGTTATAAACAGAAGGTTCTGACCTTTTCATTGAATATAAAGTATGAACATTTTTCTAAAATGATGAGGTTGGGTATTCCGACATCATTGGAATCCTTGTTTTGGCAGGTTGCCCATGTAATTCTCACTATAATAGTGGTATCCTTCGGTTCTGCAGCTTTTGCAGCCCATCAACTGGGTATGCAAGCAGAATCCATTTCTTATACGCCGGCTTTTGCCCTGAGTATTGCTGTTACTACTCTCGTAGGTCAAAGTATAGGAGCTAATGATATAAAAAAAGCAAGGCTTTACATAAAAGAAGTTATGATATGGGTTTTAGCTGTGACCATGGTTGCTGTAATGTTCCTTTTGTTAATTCCGGCCAGATTAATGAGTCTTTTAACATCCGATAAGGAAGTAATAGCATATGGGGCGAAATATTTGATATTGATGGGTTTGGCCCAGATACCTCAGAATATAACTTTCGTAATAAACGGGGCTTTTAGGGCTTCCGGTGATACGAAGACTCCTATGTTTGTGGCTGGAATAGGGCTGTGGTTTGTTAGAATAGTTTTTGCCGTATTGTTTACTAAAATTTTGCATATGGGAGTGGTAAGCGTATGGTTTGCAATGACCCTTGATTTATATGTAAGGTTTTTATTGATATCCCTGCTGTATAGGAAAAGCACATTGTTTCATAAGACAGATATAAAAGTGGTATAATACCACTTTTATTTTTAAAAGGATTTTTCTATTAATTTTACCGTTTCTTCTAAGACATTGAGCTCGATTTTCACCATATTCTCATTTTGGTTGTTAATTGCATTTTCTAATTCGGATATCCCAAATTCCATTTTGCTTTTTAGTATATCTTGTTTTTCATCTTTTAATTCCTTTTTTAAAGAGGACCAGGAATTTTTGAGTTCTGAAAGATTGTTTTTTATGCCGGCCCAATTTTTTTCGTCTAATTCTATTTTTATTTGCCTTAAATAGTATTTAATTCTTTTTATGTCTGTAGGCTTTTCGCTTTTAAAAAGGTCTTCAAAATCAGGTATATATTTATATACAAGATTTGCTGATTGAATCGCTTCTTTTGGCATTTTTTTAAATATATAATCGGTTAGTGTAATTATAGATTGATTCATTTTTTCTATTAAATCGGTTTTTGCACCTGCTTTCAAGGAGATCGGGCTTAATGTATTCCAATTCAGGTGCAAATCATTTACCGTATTTTCCAGTTTCGCCCAGAGGTCTTCTCCTTTTTGGGTTACCTGACTCTTTTCTTCATTATTTTTTTCTTGTTTGTTCTCTTCCTTTGGTGGTGATTCTTTTTGTTGATTCATTTGAGCCTTCTTTTGTTCTTTTTCCTGAGAACCTTTTGATATTTTTTCAAGATTTGATATAATATTATCAATATCTTCTTCAATGGTTGCGAGTTCTTTTGGGGGTTCCATTTTGTTTTCCTGTTTTTTAGTATTTTCGCTTTTTTTCGGGCATCCCGAAAGAGGTGTTGCAAAAATTAGAAGGATAAGAAATATTATTATGGATTTTTTATAAATATACATGTATACCACCTCTTATTTTAGTCTTGCCTCTGGGTTTTAATAATATTCATAAAAAGTTTTTTAACAAACATTATTTAAAATTTTTTAATAATATTTATAAAAAAATTAAAATAAGAAGAAAAAAAGCAAAAATAATAAGATTTTAGAGAATTAACGAAAAAAACGAAAAAAATAATGTTTTTTAAGGGTAGAATAAAAATAATTCTTATATTAAAATCATATAGGGAGGTGTAAAGGCTGCTCTTTTTATTTTTTAAAAAATTCAGAAAGAGCAGAAAATTCTATGAGCATGAAGGAAGTTATAGAAATCATAGATAAGTATGAAAGAAAACCTGACAAATTGTTATTAATTTTGCTTGAATTACAAAAAAATTCTGGAAGAAATTATATCTCGGAAGAGTGGGCAGAAATTGTTGCAAAAGAACTTAATTTGCCTTTGAGCAGGGTGCACGATGTAATTACTTTCTATTCAATGCTTTCAAGTAAGCCAAGAGGCAAATATATCATTCAAGTTTGTAAGAGTGCTTCGTGCCATGTAAGGGGAGCCGAAAACATTCTAGAGATATTTGAAGAAGTTTTAGGAATTAAGGTTGGTGAGACGACAGAGGATGGTCTTTTTACTTTGGAGGCAACAAGTTGCATAGGTGTTTGTGATATATCTCCTGCAGTTAAAATCAACGATGACGTTTACGGAAATCTTACAAGAGAGAAAGTAATTGAGATTGTTGAATGCTACAGGAAAGGGGGATTAAAATGTCAAAAACAGTAAGATTGGTATCGGAGAATTGGGGTAAGATAGTTCCGGGTTCGGTTTCCGATTATATAAAGGTTGGTGGATTTGAAGCTTTAAAGAAGGCCATAGAAATAACTCCGACTGGTGTAATCGAAGAATTAAAGAAATCCAATTTAATGGGACGTGGCGGTGCAGCTTATCCGACGGGTATTAAATGGGAGCAAATATATGTAATAGACAAATATCCAAAATATATTGTATGTAATGCTGATGAAGGGGAACCGGGTACTTTTAAAGATAGGCTTCTTCTTACAGAAGATCCCCTTAAAGTAATAGAAGGCATAATAATAGCCGGATATACAATAAAAGCGGAAAAAGCTTATATTTATATAAGAGGAGAATATCCGAGGGCTCAGGAAATAATGAAAAATGCCATAAAAAATGCGAAAGAAGCAGGATTTTTGGGAGATAATATATTGGGAACAGGTTTCAGCTTTGATATAGAAGTGGTTTCGGGTGCCGGAGCCTATGTTTGCGGTGAAAACTCCGCATTGGTTGAATCGGCCGAAGGTAAAGCTGGAAGACCGAGAATAAAGCCACCCTATATCAAAAATGTCGGCTTATTTAATATGCCTACCCTTGTTAACAACGTAGAGACCTTTGCTTATGTTCCTGTAATCATTGCAAAGGGTGCGGAAGAATTTACAAAATATGGTACAGAAAAAAGCCCCGGAACCAAACTTATTTCTATTTGCGGGAATGTTGTAAATAGAGGTGTATACGAGATTCCGTTTGGTTTGACCATGAGAGAAATAATTTATGATATTGCTGGTGGAATTGAGGGAGGAAGAGAGCTTAAGTTCGTTCAAATAGGTGGTTCTTCCTGCGAATGTATGCCCAAAGAACTCATAGATACTCCTTTTTGTTATAAGGAATTAAAAAGCAAGGGATTTTCAGTAGGTTCTGGAGCAATTCTTGTAGTTGACGATAGGACCTGTGTTGTAGACTTTATAAAGTGTATAACCGAATTTTTCGTTCATGAATCCTGCGGAAAGTGTACGCCCTGCAGGGAAGGGAATACTCAGGTTTATAACATAATAAAAAGGTTTACAGAAGGAAAAGGTACGGAGAAGGATATAAAGCTTCTTGAAAGACTTTCAACAACCATGAAATATGCTTCCTTCTGTGGATTGGGTCAGACTGCAACCAATGCTCTATCTTCCTGCCTAAAATACTTCAGGGAAGAATTTATCGAGCATACGAAGGGCATTTGCAGAACCAACGTATGCAAGTTTTAGATTGGAGGTGCTAATTACGATGAAGGAAGTAAATTTGACTATAGATGGCATAAAAGTAACGGTACCAGCAGGAACTACAATTCTCGAAGCTGCCAAGAAGGTAGGAATAAATATCCCGACATTATGTTACCATCCGGACCAAAAGGTCAAAGCAAACTGCAGAATCTGTCTTGTGGAAGTAAAAGGTGCAAAAGGACTTTCTACAGCTTGTTCCACGCCTGTTTGGGAAGGCATGGAAGTTTATACAAATTCAAAACTTGCAAGGGAAACAAGAAAGACCGTTTTGGAATTGATATTAGCGGACCATCCCATGGATTGTTTGAAATGCGTAAGGAATCAAAAATGTGAATTGCAGAAATTAGCTGAGGAATTCAATATAAGAAAGATAGATTTTGATTATGTTTGGGATGAACTTCCAATAGATGAATCCAATCCATCTATAGTAAGGGACAGAAGCAAATGTATTAAATGCGGAAAGTGTGTAGAAGTATGCAACGAAGTTCAAAGCGTAGGAGCTTTAGCTTTTGCTAATAGAAGCCATGATATCATAGCTACAACGGCCTTTGATAGACCTCTTAAAAATACTGTTTGTGTATACTGCGGACAATGTACCTTGGTATGCCCTGTTGGAGCTATCTATGAGAAGAGTGATATAGAGAGAGTTTGGGATGCTTTGAATAATCCCGACATGCATGTTATAGTTCAGACAGCACCTGCAGTTAGGGTTTCTTTGGGTGAAGAATTTGGGTTAGAACCCGGTAGTATTGTTACAGGGCAGTTGGTGGCTGCTTTAAAAAGGCTTGGATTTGATAAAGTTTTTGATACTGATTTTACAGCTGATTTAACAATTGTTGAAGAAGGGCATGAATTTTTGGAAAGACTACAGCATAACGGTAAATTACCGATGATAACTTCTTGTAGCCCTGGTTGGATTAATTTTATCGAGACTTTCTATCCTGAATTATTACCGCACCTATCCACATGTAAATCGCCGCAGCAGATGTTTGGAGCACTTGCTAAAACATATTATGCAAATAAAATAGGAATTTCACCAGAGAGAATGTTCGTAGTATCCATAATGCCCTGTACGGCTAAGAAATACGAAAGTCAAAGACCTGAAATGTATTCAAGCGGATATAGAGATGTGGATGCAGTCTTAACCACCAGAGAGTTAGCGAGGATGTTAAAAGAAGCGGGAATAGATTTTTCAAAGCTTCCATCTGAAGATTTCGATGCACCTTTTGGTATTACTACAGGTGCTGGTGTTATATTCGGTGCAACGGGTGGCGTTATGGAAGCTGCACTAAGAACCGTATACGAAGTCGTAACAGGCAAGGAACTCAAGAATTTAGATTTCGAAGCAGTAAGAGGATTAAAGGGCGTAAAAGAAGCGGAAGTAGAAATAAATGGCAAGAAGATAAAAGTAGCTGTTGCAAACGGCCTAAGCAATGCAAGGAAGCTTCTTGATATGATTAAAGAAGGCAAAGCCGATTATCAATTTATAGAAATAATGGCTTGTCCGGGCGGTTGTATAGGTGGAGGCGGACAGCCCTTCGGAACAACAAACGAGATGAGGGAGAAACGTATTAAGGCTATATACGACGTAGATAAGCAGATGCCACTCAGGAAATCACACGAAAATCCAGCCATAAAGGCACTATACGAGGAATTCTTAGGTCATCCATTGGGTGAAAGGTCTCATAAACTGCTTCATACACACTATAGGGCAAGAGACGTAAAATAATATATGAGGAATGAAAAAGTTTAAAAGCTGTCGATCATTTTGGTCGACAGCTTTTTTGTTTGTGCAAATTCTTATTATTACCATATATTCCATATACTCCTATCGCAAAAAGTCGAAAATTGGCGCGGTATGTAGAGGAAAACTATAGAAAATATAGAATAGATTTTATAATATGAAATCGAAATGTTAAAATAGGTAAATTAGAAAAAAATTTGAGGGGAGGGATGAATTTAAAAATAGGCTTTGATTTTATTTAAGAGAAATTTTTTGTAAATTAAAAATAAAAAGGAGATAGCGATAGGCTATGAATATTTTAAAATATGCTGATATACTGAGAAATAGGAATTTTGCCTTATTCTGGATAGGTTCGTTAATATCCAATTTCGGTAATATATTTACTTTTTTAAGTTTAACATGGTTTATTCTCGAAATAAACGGTCAATCATTATCGCTGGCATTGATGCTAATAAGTTACGAATTACCCCCAGTATTTACGGCACCTTTTACAGGGTATTTGTTAGATAAATACAGAACGGAAAAGTTATTAATTTTTGAATCACTGGCGAGAGGATTAACAATTCTTATCATACCAATAGCTTATAAATTTAAGATATTGAATATTTGGTTGATGATGATTTTAATCATGATTTTTTCGGGAATGTCATTTTTTTACAAACGAGGACACCGAAAGAATTTCAGGGTAGGGTATTTTCAGCAAGTAGCGTTATGTCTACAGTGGGAGAGTCTACTGGCTTAATTATTGCAGGATTTTTTATGAGTTTTTGCAGTGCTGGAATTATAATAGTTACATCAGCTCTATGTGCGGTGATTATTGGTATAATTTTCTTTAATAGTTCAGCCGTTAAAGGGGAAGTTTACATGATGTTATAGGATGATGGTCTAAAAAAGGAATTCCTGTATAATGGCGGTTTTTGCTGCAGGTCCTGATTCTGTTTAAAGAACCGAATGGAGTTTTTATTACAAACACTAATATAGCGTTATCTGAAAGGGGTATTTGGAGAATTAAATGGTATGTTTTTAAACTTAAAGATGGTTTTCAAGAAATATCAAGCTGGATTTATAGTGTGACTGGAAGAAGGTGGAGTAAATATATGATAATTAGTGCGAGCAGAAGAACGGATATACCCGCTTTTCATTCTCAATGGTTTATGGATAGAATTAGAGAAGGATATTGCTATGTTGCGAATCCTTTTAATAAAAATAATGTTACAAAAATTTCTTTAAAGCCCGAAGATATTGATGTAATTGTATTTTGGACCAAAAATGCCGAGCCCATTTTAGGATATATTGATGAGCTGTTCCAAAGAGGATATAAATTTTATTTTCAGTATACTTTGAATGGCTATTCTAAAGTTTGGGAACCCGGGGTACCGGATTTTAGCAAAAGCATTGAAACTTTTATAGCGCTTTCGGATAAAATTGGGAAAGAAAGGGTTATCTGGCGCTATGATCCAATAATTTTTTCTAACATAACCGATTTTGAATATCACTACAATAGGTTTACTGAGATTGCAAATTTGCTTAAGGATAGAGTGGAAAGAGTTGTAATAAGCATTGTAGATGATTACAGGGGAGCTATGGTAAGGATTAAGAGGCTTGAAAAATTGGGAGTAAAATTGATGGATGATTTCCTTCAAAAGAGGGAATTTGGCGAACTCATAATTCAGATGAGTCGATGTGCCTTTGAGAATGGTATGGAAATATACAGCTGTGCAGAAGAGATCGATTTGAGTTCTTGGGGTGTTTTACCCGGGAAATGCATAGATGATGAATATATCGGAAGGGTTTTCGGTATTGAGATAAATAATAAAAAGGACAGAAATCAAAGAAAGGAATGCGGATGTGTGGTAAGCAAGGATATAGGAATGTACAATAGCTGCTTACACCAATGTATTTATTGCTATGCCAATAACAGGTAAGATAACAAAAAAGCTGCTTTTGGCAGCTTTTTTACTTTATGTTCCATATGAAACATTTTTTGGAATCATATTATGTTTTCTACAAATTTTGTGTGAACGTGGCCCTTTTTAAATTTGTCACTGTTAATTATCTTTTTTAACAACTTAACATTTGATTTTACGCCTTTTATTTTAAACTCATCTAATGCCCTGTTTGCCCTTATTATAGCCTCATTTCTGTCTTTACCCCATACTATTATCTTGCCGATCATTGAGTCGTAAAATGGTGGGATGAAATAGCCCTTATATATCGAGGTATCAACCCTTATACCAAATCCGCCTGGAAGATGGAGATCTTCGATTTTACCGGGAGACGGCTCGAAATTTTTTTCGGGATCTTCTGCATTTATTCTCAGTTCGATGGCATGGCCGCGCAAATCTATTTCCTCCTGCTTATAAGAAAGAGGATGTCCCGAGGCTATTAGGATCTGCTCTTTTATTAAATCTATTCCGGTAACAAGCTCTGTCACGGGATGTTCTACCTGAATACGAGTATTCATCTCTATGAAATAAAAATTTTTCTCGTTATCCAAAAGAAATTCAACGGTTCCAGCATTTTCATATTTAACTGCTTTTGCAATCTTTACAGCTGCTTCTCCCATTTTTTTTCTAAGCTCTTTATCCAAAATTATGGAAGGAGCTTCTTCTATTATTTTTTGGTTTTTTCTCTGTATCGAGCAATCCCTTTCGCCTAAATATATGACATTGCCGAATTTATCGGCTAAGATTTGAAATTCTATGTGTTTTGCTTCTGCGATATATTTTTCCAGATACATTGCAGGGTCTCCGAAAGCTCTTTCTGCTTCTCTCTGAGCCATTTTAAATATTCTTTTGAGTTCATTTTCATCTTTTATTATTCTGATTCCCTTTCCACCACCGCCAGATACAGCCTTAAGTATGAGAGGGTATCCTATTTTTTCTGCTTCCTTTAATGCCAATTCCAAATCGTAGATTTTATCACGAGTGCCCGGTACGATTGGAACTCCAGCATTATAGGCGGTATTGCGTGCGAAAGCCTTATCCCCCAATAAACGAATATGTTCGGCTTTGGGGCCTATAAAAATGATTCCGAAATCCTCGCATAATTTTGCAAAATGTTCATTTTCTGAAAGGAACCCGTATCCCGGATGAATTGCATCTGCTCCTGTTATTTTTGCAGCTATAAGAATATTATACATATTTAGGTAACTTTTATGACTTTGGGAAGGGCCTATACACACGGCTTCATCGGCCATTTTTACATGCAGAGAATCCTTGTCGGCTTCCGAATAAACAGCAACGGTTGAAATGTCCATTTCTTTTAAGGTTCTTATTATGCGAACCGCAATCTCTCCCCTGTTGGCTATTAAAATCTTTTTTATCATATTTATTCCCTCACTTTAGAATTTTTTGATAACAAAGAGTGGTTGTCCTGGCATTACCATTTCTTCATTTTTAACGCAAATTTTTATTACCTCTCCATCATATTCGGATACAACTTCATTAAATAATTTCATTGCTTCCAGTATACAAAGTACATCGCCTTTTTTTACTTTTGAACCTACCTGAACATAGGGAGGTTCACCCGGAGCGGATTGAGCATAAAAAGTACCGATGAGTTGTGCTTTAACAATATATATATCATCACCGGAAGGAATTTCGTCCATTTCTTTTGCCGGAGGTGTTTCTTTGTCCTGCTCCTTTATTTCTTTAGCAATTTGGTTTTGTTCGGATTTTTCTTTTGGATTAATTTCAATATTTACATAGTTTTCTTTATTGGCTTCTTCACCGGTAGATTTTTTTACGATTATTTTCATTCCGTCGGTTTCGATATGAACTTCTTTAAGATTGAGTTCACCTATGGTTTTTAAAATTTCCTTTAATTCTTTAATATCCATACAATCCCTCTTCCCTATGAATTTTTATACTTTAAGATTAGACCATTAGAGTTTCTCCATATTTATTATATTAGTTTTGGGTATTAATTGTCAATAAAAATTGCATAATTTTTTTTAAAATATTGCATTAAAAATTTAAAAAATCCGAAAAAATACCGAATTTATAAATTGTAATTGAAATATATTTGATTAATTTATTGCAATTGTTAAACAATTTATCTGAATACATTAAATATTCTGAAAACAATCTTTTAAATAAATATTAATATTTTTGAATAAAAATACAACAGAGAGTTTATAAATAATTAAACGTTTTTATGGTTTGTCTGGTTAAGGATATTTTTTAAATAAAAATTTAAAATTAATCATTTTTATTTGATTTTGGATACTTGTCTTTAAAAATTGGAAGGTATATTTGAATTTTTGATGGTTTAAATATTAATCTATATTAAACACCGAATATATAAAATTGCAATTTCTGTATATGCTATAATAAATTCGTAATTTTTAATTTATGGTTGGGAGGAATAAAATTGAAAGTGTTGCTTACCACTCTCAATGCAAGGTATGTTCATACAAACCTTGCTATAAGGTATATAAAAAAATTTTGCGAAAAATCCTTTAAAGATATTAAATTCAGGGAATATACCATAAACGATGATGAGAGGAATATAATAAGTGATATTTATTTGGCAGATGTGGATATCTTGGGTTTTTCCTGTTATATATGGAATATTGAAAGAACACTGAATATTATCGAGACCTTAAAAAAAATAAAGCCCGAAATGATAATTGTATTGGGGGGACCGGAGGTTTCTTATGATTCATATGAATTAATGAAGAAATATCCTTTTATAGATTACATTATATACGGAGAAGGCGAAATTACCTTTTTTGAGCTTCTGGACTATTTAATAAATAGAAATGGTAATATATCTAATATTGATGGACTTGTATACCGAAGAGGTAGTAAAGTGTTCAAAAATAGAGAAAGAAAACTTATAGATAAACTGGATATTTTGCCATTTCCTTACGATGTGGACGAGCTTGAAAGGTTACGGAATGAAAAGAGGATAGTTTATTATGAAAGTTCAAGGGGATGTCCTTTCGAATGTACCTATTGCCTTTCCTCCACAATTAAAGGAGTAAGATATTTTGACTTAAATAGAGTTAAGATGGATTTGAAGAAATTTATCCATTCTGGAATCGGACTCGTAAAATTTGTGGACAGGACTTTTAATTGCAATAAGGTAAGAACAGCGGAGATTTTAAAATTTATTTTGGATAATAGTAAAAAAACTTCCTTTCATTTTGAAATTGGTGGAGATTTGTTGGATGACGATATTTTACATCTTCTTTCTAAAATGCCTCCAAAACTTATTCAGTTTGAAATAGGGGTTCAGACAACTAAAAAGGAAACATTAGAGATTATAAACAGAAAAATGGATTTTGGAAGACTTAAAAAGGCGGTAAAACTTATATCATCCTATAACAATATTCATCAGCATTTGGATTTAATAGCTGGTTTACCCGGCGAAACCTACGATGACATAGCTAATTCCTTTAATGATGTGTATGAACTAAATACCGAAAGAATACAGCTTGGATTTTTAAAATTACTGAAAGGCTCTGGTATAAGGGGAAATGCCTATATATATGAATACAAATTTGAATCCAGACCTCCTTATGAGGTTTTAGCTAATAATACTTTAAGTTTTAAAGATTTGGCAAGACTCAAAGATATAGAGGATATATTAGAGAAATATTATAATTCTCATAGATTTGACATAATTCTTAAATATTTAATTACATATTTTCCTTCACCTTTTAAATTTTTCGAAAATTTTTCAATATTTTGGCGTCAAAAAGGCTTGTTTAAGGTTTCTCATTCTCTGATGGATTTATATAAAATATTACTGGAGTATTTTAAAGAGAATATAAAAGGGGATGTAGAGGTTTTCAAAGAAGTTATAAAATTTGATTTTTTATCATCCAACAAAGACATGCCTTTACCAGAATACCTAAGAAGAGATAACAGTGTATTGACAAAAGGAAAAATTAGGGAATTTTTTAGCAAAAAAGAAAATACAGAGAAATACTTACCTGAGCTTTCTGGTTTTTCCATAAAAGATATAAATAAGTACGTAATTTTAGAGGAATTTGATTTCGATATACTCTCCTTTAGTTTGGGAGAAAATAAATCTGTGATTAAATCAAAGCAGATATATCTTTTTTTGTATGGAGGAAATCAGGTTTTAAATAGAGCACGGGTTTTTAGAATACCCTTACAAATTTTTTAAATGCGATTATTTAAATTTTTTAATAACATATGAAGGATTTATTGTATGCATTATAGAATTTATAGTATAGTATAATTGCAATTATAAAAAAAGTTTAACAAGTAAAAAATTTTATTGAGTATTTTGGAGGTGTTTTGTTATGAATATAAGATATGCTGACAGAATGGCGATGCTCAGGGCTTCGGAAATAAGAGAGATATTAAAGCTTACCGAGCAGCCGGATATAATTTCTTTTGCCGGTGGATTGCCAGCTCCAGAACTGTTTCCTGTTGAGGAATATAAAAAGGTGGTTATAAAGGTTCTGGACGAAAGCGGAAGAGCTGCATTGCAGTACAGTTCTACTGAAGGTTACCCTCCTTTAAGACAGATAATTGCGGAAAGGATGAAGAAGGTCGGCGTAAATGTAGGAGCAGATGATATTTTGATTACGAGCGGCTCACAACAGGGTCTTGATTTCTCCGGAAAAATCTTTTTAAATCCTGGAGATTATGTGGCTTGCGAAAAACCGAGCTATCTCGGTGCGATCAATGCTTTTAGAGCCTATGAAGCAAAATTTGTTGAAATTCCCATGGACGAAAACGGTATGATAATTGAGGAATTGGAAAAAGCTTTGGAATCAAATCCAAGGATAAAATTTATATATACTATTCCTGACTTCCAAAATCCAACGGGTGTTACAATGTCTAAAGAAAGAAGAATAAAATTAATAGAAGTTGCAAAAAAATATGGTGTTCCAATAGTTGAAGATAATCCTTATGGAGAATTAAGATTTAAGGGCGAAATTATACCTGCAATAAAATCCTTTGATACCGAAGGGATTGTTATTTACTTGGGGACCTTTTCAAAAATATTCTGCCCCGGTTTGAGATTGGGTTGGGTTGTAGCTTCAAAGGAGATACTTACTAAGTATATAATGGTAAAACAGGGTGCAGATTTACAGTCAAGCACAATAGCACAGAGAGAAACGGCTGAATTTTTGACAACTTATTCTATAGATGAACATATAGAAAAGATAAAAGCAGTATATTCAAAGAGAAGAGACTTAATGATTAGGACAATGGAAGAAGAGTTTCCGAAAAACTGCAAATTTACCTATCCCGAAGGCGGATTGTTTACATGGGTTGAAATTCCCGAAGGCGTAGATGCAAAGGATGTACTGATAAAGGCATTAGAACAAAAGGTTGCCTTTGTGCCTGGTGGTTCCTTCTATCCTAATGGCGGTAACGAAAACCACTTTAGATTAAATTATTCTAATATGCCTGAAGATAAGATAGTAGAAGGTATAAAGAGGCTCGGAAAAGTATTAAAAAGCCTATAAATATATAAAAAATAACTGGGGGTTTTCCCAGTTATTTTTTATAATAAATTATAAAATTTTTAGAAGGATTATTTAAAAATTTGGCGAATTTTTATTTGGTTCATCATATAAATACATTTGAAAGGAGATGTTTTTTATGGAAGGAAAGATGAAAGCGGTTGTAAAACAGAGGCCAGGCTGGGGTGCTGATTTAGTAATAAAAGATATTCCAAAAATAG
>Ga0334722_10001764_pt1 | contig 25958 bp, 20 predicted proteins | sample C3_bottom_MG_FD_207210 | JGI IMG/M metagenome (GOLD analysis project Ga0334722, IMG submission 207210) | Sediment microbial communities from Yellowstone Lake, YNP, Wyoming, USA - C3_bottom | ecosystem: Environmental > Aquatic > Freshwater > Lake > Sediment | place: USA: Wyoming | collected... | reverse complement strand
CTTGGCATCCGACTTCTTCAGCGTGCGAATGCCGAACTGCAGGTACGTGAGTTCCTCGTTCCAGGTGGCGCCTCGGTTCGGGCTGATCGACATGCCCTCCGGAAACGACTTGTCCGTGGCCGGGTCGTACATGACCCTGTTCGGGCCGCCGGGGCCAAAGCCGGTGAACCCGATGGCCGCGTAGACCTTGTCCTTGTACTTCTTGTCGTCAGTGCCCTTGAGGAGCGAAAGGGCGTCACCCTTCTGCGTCCACGAGAGCTGCTCGTAGGACGCCTTGTCGCTGTCGAGCACGGTGACGACCCCCGACTCCATGTCCCGCAGGACGATGCCATTCCCGGTCTTGTCGGCCGCGTCGATGATGTACGCGAGATACTTGCCCGACTTGTCGAACGCGAAGTCGGACACGTTGCCGATGTTCAAGTCGCGACCCGTCGCCAGATCACGCAGCACGAGGTCCGAACCCTTCGGCCGATCGGACGCCGCGCCCGCAGCGGCACCGGCCGCGGGCGGAGCAGCGGGAGCCGGGGCCGCGCCCGGGCCGGCGGCCGCCGCCGCCTTCTGCAACGCCACCCATCCGCCGCGCTCCCCGGCGAACACGAAACGCCGGACGTTTTCAATGGTGACGTCCTTGCCCGTCGCGAGGTCGATCAGCGTGACCTTGGGCTGCCCGGGACGCCGCGTGCGCCTGTTGCGGATGTTCTCGGCGCGCGTCGGGTTCACGGTGAACGCCGCCCACTTGGCGTCGAACGAGAAACCGACCGCCGCAGACGCCATGATGACGCCGCCACCGCCGCCCATCCCGGCCGCCTCACCGACGGCGAACTTATAGCTCTTGTCGCCGTCCGTTTGCTTGATGAACAGCTCGCTGTCGCCCTCGAACGGCGTCATGCGGTAGCCGATCCATTTGCCGTCGGTCGAGATCGCGGTGGAACTGATGTTCTTCCACGCGAGAATGTCAGCCAGTTCCATCGGCCGCGGCGCGGCCGGGGCCGCCGGCTTCTGGGTGTCGGGGGCCGCGGCCGCGGCAGGTTTCTGTGCGGCGGAGGCCGGCGGGGCCTGCTGCGCCGCCATCGGCGTCAGCGCGACCAGGGTCAGCAGGACCAGCAGAGTCAGCGTCTTTCGGATCATTCGGGTTCTCCCTCTGGAGCGTTCGCGACAGGATGACCTACCAACAGGGTATCCTGCGCATTCTAAGCCCGGCGCTCCGTTGTGTCGATGATGCGCCGGGAATGTAGCGCGCCGGCTTCAGCCCGCGTGCCCGGGGCGAAGATGCGCAACGCAAGTGGGCCCCGGGATTAGTGCCTCCCGGCACACACGAGCATGAGACTGCCCGGAGAAATTCGGTCGGACCTGACCTTTCGGGGGTGGCTGGTCCACCTGCGGCCTGATTCCGCTCGCGTCGGGTCGTCGGCATCCGTGGACACGGGACTGGCCAGCGAACCCGGGCCCGGCCCCCAGTCATTCGTCGCGGCATGGGGCGGTCGTGCAGGGGTGTGGCAGGGATGCGGGGCGGGACCGGGGCGCCGCCTCCCTCGCCGCTACGCCGGCCGGGCTGTTTTGGGCCAGAAACCGCTCAATTCCAACCTGGCTCGTCGCGCTCCAGATTGGCACGCGGGTTGCTCTTCTAGGGGGCAGGAACCGTCGGTTCTTGAGCTGCTTCAGCCCCCTACACCTCCTCCGCAGCCCAGGAGCCGACGGGACCTCTTGCGATGCCCCCGCATCGCAGGCGCCCCCAAGACGCGATGACCGTGGCCCCCAAGACACGTTCCGGACTCCGGAACACACCAGACAGAGCCCCCAACTGTCTGGTGTTTGTCTGTACGGCCGACAGAGTAACTCGCAACCCGACTCGCCGTCAGGCGAGTCCATGACGAAGGATCGAACCGCCATGAAGAAGATTGTGATGTTCGTCGCAGGCCTGGCCCTCGTGGCATCAGTCGCCAGCGCGGAGACCGGCGGGACGCCCGGCACCACCGGAAAGCAGAACAAGCCGAAGTCCACGCAGAGCGCCAGCAAGGGCACAGCGAAGTCGGTCACCGCGAAGGTGGTGTCGGTGGACGCCGCGGCCAAGACAATCGCCCTGGATATCGACGGGCAGCAGACGACCGTGGCGCTTACCGGCAAGGCCCTGACGGAAGCGGCGGGCTTCAAGGCCGGTGACGAGGTGCACGTGACTCTTCACGACAGCGCCAACGGCGTCCACAAGTCAATTTCCGCAATCAAGCCGGTCAAGAACAAGAAGAAGTAGTCGCGCCTGCCGGCGCTAGATCCCCTCGAAGACGTCGCCTGCCGGCCGCACGGCGGTCGGCGGGCCCCACGCCTGCCTGAACAGTTCGAGACTCAGCAACCGATCCGCGTCCGGCTTGGACAGGAAGATCCGCTCCAGGCTCTGATGCTGCGTCCGATGCGCCCGAAGCGCAGCGCGCTTGCGATCCCGCCACGCCGCGACGTCCACGACGAAGTCGACGCCGGGCTCCCGTTCGGGATGGTCGAGCCGCATGACGTTCCAGGGCCTGACCGGCAGCGTCCACAGCAGCCGGCTCACCGCGTGCGGCGCTCCCTCGTCGGTGCACCACCGCGGGTCGGCCGCTGCGGCAATCGCATCCGTCACGAATCGGCTGATCGCGGTGTGGTCCGGGTGGAGGTTCGAGCCGCTCGGCTCAAACGTGATCACGACCTGCGGCCGGGCGGCCCGAAGGATCTCCACCAGCTGGCGCCGGATGGTGTCGGCCGGCGCGTCCTTCAGCCCCTGGTCCGGGTAGCCGAGCACGCGTAGTCTCGACACGCCGGCGATTCGCGCCGCCTCGACCAGCTCGCCGGTGCGCACCCGGCCCAGTTCGGCCGGCGCGCACACCGCCGGGCTGCCCACGCGTCCACGGTCCCCGGTGGTGGCGGTCAGGAGCGACACCCGGACGCCCTCGTCGCTCAACCGGCTGGCCAGCCCGCCCGCAAACACGCTCTCATCGTCCGGATGTGCGAAGACGAGCAACAGGCTGCGATCGGTCACGAAATCTCCTCGGCCGGAGATTACCACTTCGCGGGTTTGTGCGTGGATCTCGGGCCGGAAACGCGCTATGGTATGCGCGCTGATCATTCGGGCACCCCCCGGGAAAAGAGAGGATTCGTTGATGCGCACGAGACACGTCCCCGTCCTGACGGTCCTGCTGCTGGCGCTCGCACTGCTCGCGCCGGTCGCGGTCCAGACGCAGGGCAAGATCACCCCGCCGCAGTTCACCGTGAACGGCAAGCAGTACACGGCCGGCGACGACTACTTCCTCGCGAACTACACGCAGTTACGCGAGTACTTCGCGAAGCTCGCGCAGGAATCCGACCGGTTCAAGGTCGTCGAGATTGGCAAGACCGCCGAGGGCAAGCCGATGATCATGGCGATCATCACCTCGCCGGAGAACCACAAGAACCTCGCCCGGTACAAGGAGATCGCCGGCAAGCTGGCGCGGGCCGAGGGCCTGTCCGACGCCGAGGCGCGCAAGCTGGCGTCCGACGGCAAGGCCGTGGTGTGGATCGACGCCGGCCTGCACGCCACCGAGTGCATCAACTCCCAGGGGCTGTTCACGTTTGCGTACCAGATGACGAGCCAGAGCGATCCCGAAACGATGCGGTTCCTCAACGACGTCATCGTCCTGCTCACGCCGGTGAACCCGGACGGGATGGACCTGGTGTCGAACTGGTACATGCGCGAGCCGGACGAAACCCGGCGCTCGACCGGCGGGTTGCCCGTGCTGTATGAGAAGTACGCGGGCCACGACGACAATCGCGACTCCTACATGAACAACCTGCCGGAGACCGAGACGGTCAACCATCAGTTGTACGTCGAGTGGTATCCCCAGATCTTCTACAACCAGCACCAGACCGGCCCGGCCGGCACGGTGCTGTTCGTCCCGCCGTTCCGCGATCCGTTCAACTACAACGAGGATCCGATGGTGCCGATGGGCATCGACCTCGTGTCGGCCTCCATCCACAATCGGTTCCTGACCGAGGGCAAACCCGGCGCCACCATGCGCACGGGCGCGCCGTACTCGACGTGGTACAACGGCGGCTCGCGAACGACCACCGGCTTTCACAACATGATCGGGATCCTCACCGAGATCATCGGCAACCCGACGCCGCAGGCGGTGAGCCTGGTCCTCGACAACCAGCTGCCGCGCCAGGACCTGCCGATGCCGATCCCGCCGCAGCAGGTGTGGCACCAGAAGCAGTCGATCGACTACGTCATGTCGGTCAATCGCGCGATTATCGACGTCGCCTCGAAGCACCGCGAGGACTTCCTCTATCGCATCTACCGGATGGGGAAGAACTCGATCGAGCGCGGCAGCAAGGACAACTGGACGATTCAGCCCGACTGGATTGACGCGGCCAAGGCCCAGGCGGCCAGCGACTCGGCGGCGGCCCGAGGCGCGGCCGCTGGCGGCGGGGGCCGTGCCGGCGGTGGGGGCGGTCGCGGCGGCCAGGATCCGAAGTACTACCAGCAGATGCTGACGCCCGAGCGGCGCGACCCGCGCGGCTACATCCTGCCGTCGGACCAGGCGGACTTCAACACGGCGACCCGGTTCGTCAACGTGCTGATGAAGGGCGGCGTGGAGATTCACCGCGCCACGACGGCGTTTGCGGCGGGCGGCAAGAACTACCCTGCCGGTTCGTACGTGATCAAGGCGGCTCAGGCGTTCCGTCCGCACCTGCGCGACATGCTGGAGCCGCAGGACCACCCGAACGACTTCCAGTATCCCGGTGGGCCGCCGCGCGCGCCGTACGACATCACCGGCTACACGCTCGCGTACCAGATGGGCGTGCAGGTGGATCGGATGCTCGACGCCTTCGACGGGCCGTTCGAGAGGTTGCCGATCGCGCCGATCAAGCTCGGCGGCGGCAAAGTGAACGCAGCCAAGGGGACGGCCGTGGGCTACCTGCTCAGCCACCGGCAGACCGATGCCTTCACCGCAACCGCGAAGCTGCTGGACGCCAAGGAAGACGTGTACTGGCTGAAAGCGCCCTTCACGGCCGACGGCAGGACGTACGAAGCGGGCACGATCTACGTCCCCGCGAAGCCGACGACGAAGGCGGTCGTGGAGAAGATCGCGGCCGATCTCGGCATCAACCCCGATACGACCACGGTGAAACCGGCGGGCGAGGCCTTGAAACTGAACCCCGTCCGGATCGGACTGTGGGATCAGTACGGCGGATCGATGCCGTCCGGATGGGTGCGCTACATCTTCGAGCAGACGTACCCGGTGAAGTTCGATGTCGTCTTCCCGCCGACGCTCGACGCCGGTGATCTCGCCAAGAAGTACGACGTGCTGATCTTCGTGGGCGGTGCGATTCCTGCGGCACCCGGCGAGCCGGCAGGCGGCGGCCGCGGTGGCGGTGGCGACGTCGCCATTGAAGCGCCGGCAGGCGGGCCGCCTGCGGGGACGGCGGGGCAAGCCGCGGGCGGGCGCGGCGCGGGCGGTGGACGCGGCGGTGCGGGCGGCAGCCAGGCGAATATCCCTGCCGAGTATCAGGGACGCCAGGGCCGCGTGACGGCGGCCACCACGATTCCAGCGCTCAAGAAGTTCGTCGAAGACGGCGGGACCGTCATCGCGATCGGCAGTTCGACGACGAGCCTGGCCGGCCACTTCGGCCTGCCCGTCAGCAACGGCCTGGTCGAAATGGTCAATGGCGTCGAACGCCGGCTCCCGAACGACAAGTTCTACGTCCCGGGTTCGGTGCTGTCGATCAGCCTCGACACGTCAAACCCGCTCACGTACGGCCTGGGCAGTACGCTCGATGTCATGTGGGAAAACGATCCCGCGTTGCGCATCGGGCCGGACGCAGGGCTCAAGGGCGTGAAGACGTTCGGGTGGTTCTCCACCGACAAACCGCTCCGCAGCGGGTGGGCGTGGGGCCAGCAGTATCTGAAGGGCCTGGCGGCGATGGCCGAGGCCAGCGTCGGCAAGGGCAAGGTGGTGCTGCTTGCGCCGGAAGTCACCTTCCGCGCGCAGCCGCACGCCTCGTACAAAGTCCTGTTCAACGGGATTTACTACGGGAGCGCCAAGCCGGTCACGCTAGGGAAATAGGCAAAAGGCCAAAGGCGGAAGGGGGAAGGCGGAAGAGACTTTCGCCCTTCCCCTTTAGCCTTTCCCCTTCCTCTCGTACTTCCCCTCCACGTACTCATCCACCAGCTTCCGGAAGGCGGTCGAGAGGTCGTCGTACGTCCCGCGCAGCGTGGTGAAATGCTGGCCGTCGATGAACACCGGGCAACTCGGCGACTCCCCCGTTCCCGGCAGACTGATGCCGATGTTGGCCGACTTCGACTCGCCCGGACCGTTGACGATACAGCCCATCACGGCAAGGGTCATGTTCTCGACGCCTGAGTACCGGGTCTTCCACTGCGGCATCATGTCGCGGACATACCCTTCGATCCGCTCCGCCAGTTGCTGGAAGGTCGTGCTCGTCGTGCGTCCGCATCCCGGGCACGCCGTCACGCTCGGCGCGAAGGCGCGCAGGCCGAGCGCCTGCAGCAGCTCGCACGCGGCATAGACTTCCTCGCGCCGATCGCCGCCGGCCCGCGGTGTCAGCGAGACGCGGATGGTGTCGCCAATTCCTTCGTTGAGCAGCACGCCCATCGCCGCCGACGACCACGTCAGGCCCTTGATGCCCATGCCGGCTTCGGTCAATCCCAGGTGCAGCGGCTGGCTCGTGCGCGTGGCGAGTTCCCGGTACACGTCGATCAGATCGCGCGGCTTCGATACCTTGCACGAAATGATGATCTGGTCCTCCCGCACGCCGCCTTCGATCGCCAGCGCCGTGGATTCGACGGCCGACAGGACCATGCACTCGTTCAGGATCTGCTGCGACGTCAGCCCGAGTTCCCGGTCGGTGTTCTCCTGCATCTTGCGGAGGACGAGTTCCGGGTTCAGCGACCCGCCATTCACGCCAATGCGAACGGGTTTGCCTTCGCGGACGGCGACCCTGCAAATCGTCGAGAACTGTTCGTCGCGGCGCTTGCCGATGCCGACGTTGCCCGGATTGATGCGGTACTTGTCCAGCGCCCTCGCACAATCCGGATACTGCGTCAGCAGGAGGTGGCCGTTGTAGTGGAAGTCGCCGATGAGCGGCGCCGTGCAGCCGGCGTCGAGCAGGCGCTGCTTGATCGCCGGCACCGCGGCCGCCGACTCGGGCAGGTTCACGGTCACGCGCAGCATCTCGGAGCCGGCCCGCCACAGTTCCAGGCACTGCGATAAGGTGGACTCGACGTCCGCCGTGTCGGTGTTGCACATCGACTGCACCACGATCGGCGCCCCCGCGCCCACGTGCACCGAACCGACCTGCACGCCGGTGGTCTGGCGCCGGACCACGGGCGCCACCGGCGCCTGCTCCCCTGCTGGATTCACGGGAATGATCTTCATGGGTGCCTGAGGTCGATCATATCATTCGGCCCCAGGGGGCTCAGCGGGCGGTGCCCGTGCAAGCCGGGCTCGACACGCCGTGCGCGCTTCGGGTCCGCGGCACACTGAGTCGGCTCGGTTCGAGGGGCCGCTTCGTGAGTCCGCGAATCCTCGCTGGCGGTGACGCCGGCGTGCCCGGCTGACGGATTCCGGAGCAGACCGGGCTCGGGGGGCGACGGGCCCGGGAGCGCCAGGCTCCAGCCTGGCAGACAAACCCGATCGCGGGACTGCGAAGGTGGCGATTGCCCCGTCGTCCCGCCCGTCGCCTGTTAGGATCTGTCCTATGAAAGCCATTCGCGTTCACGAAACTGGCGGGCCGGACGTGCTGAAGCTCGAGGACGTGCCCGATCCCGTTCCCGGCGCAGGCCAGGTCCTAGTGCGTGTCCACGCGGCCGGCGTCAATCCGGTCGACACCTATCTCCGCTCAGGTACGCAAGGCCGTACGCCGACCCTCCCGTACATTCCCGGCACCGACGGCGCCGGCGTCGTCGCGGCGCTCGGCCCGGACGTCCGCAGCGTGGGCGTCGGCGATCGTGTGTATTTCAGCGGCACCGCCAGCGCCGGCTATACGGGCGCCTACGCAGAGAAGGCGGTCTGCCACCTCGCGCAGGTACACCCGCTTCCCCCGCGATTGACCTTGGCCCAGGGCGCGGCCATCGGCGTTCCGTACGCGACCGCCTACCGCGCCCTCATCGACCGCGCGGGCGCCCGCCCGACCGAGACCGTGCTCGTCCACGGGGGCAGCGGAGGCGTCGGCATCGCCGCGATCCAGATCGCGTGCGCGGCCGGCATGAACGTCCTGGCGACGGCCGGCACCGATCGCGGCCTCGCGCTCGCCGCTGAGAACGGCGCAACCTGCGTGTTCAACCACACCGCGCCCGGCTACGCCGATGGGATCATGGCGGCCACAGGAGGCCGCGGCGTTGACGTCATCATCGAGATGCTCGCCAACGTCAACCTGGATCGCGACCTCGGCCTGCTCGCCCTGCGCGGGCGCGTGGTCGTGGTCGGTAACCGGGGCCGCGTCGAAATCGACGCGCGCCAGACCATGGGCAAGGATGCGGCGATCCTCGGCATGATGCTCGGAAACGCCACGCCTGCCGACGCCGCGCGCATCCACGGTGCGCTGGGAGCCGGATTCGACAACGGAAGCCTCACGCCGATCGTCGGCCGCGAACTCGCGCTGGCCGACGCGTCGCAGGCGCATCTGGCTGTCATGGAACCGGGAGCGTTCGGAAAAATCGTACTGATTCCGTAGGCGTTGCGCTAGAATTACAGCTTCAACCTGTTGCGTGTCGCACTCGCTCGCGACGTCCAGTGCTGGAGGAAGTATGGCCTTTCCTTCGTGGGCACGATGGTCTGCTGCGTGCACCGGAGGCGTGCTCGCCGCCGCCGCCGTGGTGGTTCTCGCGCAAGCACCCGCACCGTCCCCGGCTTCCGGAGCGCAGGCGCTCTACGAAACCAACTGTTCCAGTTGTCACGGCAAGACCGGCCACGGCGACGGCCCAGCAGCCGACATGCTGGACCCGGCCCCTCGCGATTTCACCAAGGGCATCTACAAGTTCCGCACGACGGCGTCCGGTTCGCTGCCCGCCGGGGACGACCTCATCCACACGATCACGAACGGCCTCCCCGGCACGTCCATGCTCGGATGGAGGGGCCGCCTGACCGACGATCAGATCGGGCAGATAGCCGTCTACCTGAAAACGTTGTCGCCCCGGTTCGCGTCCGAACAGCCCACGCCGGTCGCGCTGAGCAAGCCGGTCCCGCCGTCGTCCGCGAGCCTCGCCAAGGGCAAGAAGCTCTACAGCGATCTGGCGTGTTCGGCCTGCCACGGCGACGTGGGCACCACCGAGAACTCGGTGGCCACGGTGCTGAAGGACGATTGGGGCAAGGACCTCCGCGCGGCAGATCTGACGCAACCCTGGGCGTTCCGCGGCGGCAGCACGCCGGAGGCGATCTACACGCGCCTCAAGACCGGCATCAACGGCACACCCATGCCGTCGTTCAGCGACACCGCCAAGGACCCGGACCTCTGGGACGTGGCCAACTACGTCGCCACGCTCGGCCGCCAACCCGTGTGGAAGATGTCGGCCGACGAGGTGAAGGCGCAGTACGAGCGCGAGAAGAGGCTCGCGGCGGCAAATCCCGCGGAGCGCGGCCGCTACATGGTCCAGACCATGGGGTGCGCGCATTGCCACACGCCGATTGACGGCGAGGGTCGGGCACTGCCGGGGTTGACCCTGGCCGGCGGAACGAAGCTCAGGCTGGTTGTCTGGGGTGACGTCGTGGCGCCCAATCTCACGCCCGACAACGAAACGGGAATCGGGCGCTATTCGGACGATGACTTGAAGCGCGCGATCACGAGAGGCATCAAGCACGACGACACTCGCATGCTGCCCTTCCCGATGGGCTGGCCTGGTTTCGCCAGCATGACGCCTGAAGACCTCGACGCCGTGATCAAGTACCTGCGATCACTGCCTCCGGTGAGCAACAGGATTCCTCCGCCGGTGCGGTTGAATGTCTTCGCCTACCTGGGCGCCAAGTTCCAGATGCTGATCCTCGGTCGCGACTACCCGATGGTGTTCTATCCGGGCAACGCGGGTTCCGCGGGGACGCCGAAGTCATGACGCACACGCCCTTCGACTCACGCATGGCGTTCGTGCGCGTTCGCTCGGAGCTCGCGGCGGGCTTGTGCCTCGCGGCGAGGAGGTGACCATGAAGAAGTTCCTGAAGTGGGGCGTGCCGTCGGTGCTGGTCATCGCGGTGGCCGCTGTTGTCGGGTTCCTCTACTTCGTTCCGCCATTCACCAGCATGGCGCCCGAAGAGTTCATCAAGCCGGCGGCGGCCATGGCCCCGCCCGTTGACGGAATCGCCGATCCGGCCGAGCGCCTCATCGCCGAACGCGGCCGCTACATCGTCCTCACGCGCGACTGCACCGGCTGCCACACGACGCAGGATGGGCGGGGCCCGAAGGCCGACATGTACCTGGGGGGCGGCCTGACCTTCATCACCAATTCGCACGGCGCTGTCACGACCCGCAACCTCACTCCCGACAAGGCGACGGGCCTGGGCACGCGGACCGACGACGAAATCAAGGCCGTGCTGCGTGCGGGCGTCTTCCACACGGGACGCCCGATCGCACCGTTGAACATGCCGTGGGCGGCATATTCGAATCTGACGGACGAGGACATCCATGCGGTGATTACGTACCTGCGCCATCTGAAGCCCGTGAAGCACGCGGTGCCTGATCCGGTCAAGCGCACGGCGGAGGCCGCCGCGCCTGGCTCGGTGGAAGTGGTATTCCCGGTCGATCCCGGAAAGCAGTAGCTCGCCAGGGGCCGCCAACCTCATATACTGGTTGGCGGCCATGGCGCCCGCCGAACTCCTCTCGATCCTTGTCCCTGTCTACAACGAGGCCGGCACTGTCGCCACGGTCCTCGACCGACTCCGAACGGTACCTCTGCCCATCGCGCGTGAGATCCTGGTGATTGACGACGGGTCTACCGACGGCACGGCCCGGGTACTCGATGCCGAGGCGGCGCGAGACGGGGCGCTGCAAGTCATCCATGCGGAGCGCAATCGCGGGAAGGGCGCGGCCATCCGCCTCGGCCTCGCCCGCGCCCGGGGCACCATCATCGCCATCCAGGATGCGGATCTCGAACTCGACCCCGCACAACTCGGCGGCCTGGTGGAACCGATTCTGCGGGGAGAGACCGACGTCGTCTACGGGTCACGATTCCTGGCCGGGCGGCCGGCGGCTCCCTGGATCACCCTGGTCGCCAATCGCACGCTGACGTCCGCGACAAACGTGCTTTTCGGATCGCGCCTGACGGACATGGAGACCTGTTACAAGATCATGCGGGCCGGCGTCGCGAAGAGCCTCGCGCTCGAGTCGGACCGATTCGACATCGAGCCGGAGATCACCGCGAAGTTGCTGCGGGCGGGACACGGCATCCTGGAGCGGCCCGTGCGGTACGAGCCGCGGCGCCGCGAACACGGCAAGAAGATCAAGTGGCGCGACGGGCTGCACGCCCTCCGCGTACTCGTCCGCTACCGGCTGGCGCGCTAGCCGCGGTTTCGCAAACAGGCCCCGGTCGAAGGTGGGCACGGGCAAGGCCGGCTGCGCCCCGGCAGAACCAAGCCCGGCGCTCAGTGGTGTCGATGACGCGCCGGGAATGTCGCGCGCGGGCTTCAGCCCGCGTGCCCGGGGCGACGAGGCTCAACGCACGTGAGCCCCGGGATTAGTGGCTGCCGAACAGCATCGTCAGGTAGCTGACGGTGGCAATGGCCATCGACGTGACGGCAATGGTCCGGTGCGTCTGGCGCTGATCGTAGTAGTGCTGGACGTTGTCGATGGGATAGGTCGGCCGCATCGAGCCGGCGATCGCAAATCCCGCATCGGCAATCAGCATCGTGATGCCGTGGAACATCCGTCGCCCGCGGTTGTTCGGGTCCTTGCGACCCTCGACGAGGTTCCAGACCCCAGTCACGGTGTTGACGCCGAACAACACACCGAGTGAGATCCCGACCGTCCGATGGGCCGACTGCAGCGACGGCGTGATGCTGTCGGGATTGGCGTACATGTACGCGCCAAGCCAGTACTCGGTCACGAACAGCGGCAACGTGGCGAAGCTGGCGATCCTGTGAATCTTGGCGCGGCGCTTGTACGCATCGCTGTATTCGACCGCCACCGTCCGTCGGCGTCCGCCCGTCTGGGCATCCTCGACCGCCATGCCGGCGATGCCGGCGGCCTCCAGCGTGAAGTTCAGTGCGGGGGACGCGTCCGGTGCGGCAGTCGTCGCCCAGTTCACCGCCCAGAGGTCGGCGGCCCGCCCCGTCTCGTCACCGCACGTAGTGGCAGACAGCGAAACAGTCCCGAGAGTAACGGCTTCTTCTGCACTCGCCGCCCCGACGGAGCCGACGAGCACCCCGACGACAACCAGTCCACACTTCAGCATCGACTTCATGGCCACCTCCTCGGCAGCCGCAAATCTGGCGGCACCGAGTTCCATACACGACCACGCCTTCCGGAGGCGTAATGAATGACGGGGCTCGCTATCGGGTCTGGGCAGCGCCGGTGAGCACCCAACTCCGGATGAGTGCCGCCTTTCCCGCCCTGTCGCCCGACAGCATGCCGTACATCGAGCCGCCGGTGCTCGTCACGACCACGAGGCGTGAACTGGCGCTCCCCGCGGTGACCGCGCGCATCGCCCCCGTGTACGACGAGAGATCGACGCCCGCCGACGGACTCCTGCCTCCGTGACACCTGACACAGTCGGAGTCGAGGATCGGCTTGATGTCCTGGGTATACGCCGGGTTGGTCCCCGCCGGTGGTGCACTGACGGGTGTGGAGGTTCCCGAGGGGGATGTCGGCGACGAGTCGCCGAAGTGACCGGCCGCGCATGCGGGCAGCAGGACCGCTACCGCGCTGAGAACCAGCCCGCAGAGGGACGTGCGAACGTTCATAGGGGGCCTTCGGGCCGAGACACGCGTGCCGGCAGGCAAGGGTTCGTGACGTCGGCTTGGATCGATATTACACCGATTCTGGTGAAAGAAAGCTGGCCACGCGCGGCGGTTGACCGCGCCCAGCACGGGGCGGTACTGTTGCCCCTAGCGATGGTTACCGAACTGGTTTGCGGCGCGTGCGGCCGATCCTATCCGCCGGGAGACCATCAGACGTGTTTGTCGTGCGGCGCCGAGGGCGTGCTGGACGTCCGCCACGACTACGACAACATCAAGGCCACTCTCACACTCGACGGCCTCGCCAGGCGGCCGCCCGACCAGTGGCGGTACCGGGAACTGCTGCCGGTGCCGGCGAATGCGCTCGTGCCGCCGCTTCATGTCGGCTGGACGCCGGTGTACGAGGCGCCGCGCCTTGCCGCGCATGTGGGGGTGCGTCGGCTGTTCATCAAGGACGACGGGCGCAATCCAACCAGTTCGTTCAAGGACCGCGCAAGCTCGGTCGGCGTCATGAAGGCGCGCGAATTCGGCTACGGCACGATCGCCTGCGCGTCGACGGGGAATGCTGCGTCGTCCCTCGCTGGCGTCGCGGCATCGGTTGGAATGCGCGCCGTCATCTTCGTGCCTCAACGCGCGCCCGAACCGAAGGTCGCGCAGTTGCTGATGTTCGGCGCCACCGTGTTCCGGGTCGCAGGCACCTACGAACAGGCCTTCGACCTGTGTCGCGATGCGTGCGCACGATTCCACTGGTACAACCGGAACAGCGGCACCAACCCGTATCTTGTCGAAGGCAAGAAAACGGCGGGTCTCGAGATCGCAGAGCAATTCGTGACCGGCGGCCAGCTCGAGGGCGCCTTGCCCGATTGGGTCGTGGTCTCGGTGGGCGACGGCTGCACGATAGGCGGGATCGGCAAAGGGCTCCACGAGTTCAAGCGGCTGGGACTCGTCCGCACACTGCCCCGCTTGCTCGGCGTTCAGGCCGAAGGCGCCTCGCCGATCGTGACGGCGTTCCTCGCCAAGACGGACGTCGTGCCGTCCGGCGCCGACACGATCGCCGACAGCATTGCCGTCGGCACGCCACGCAACTGGAGACGAGCCCTGGCGTGGGTCCGGGCCTCCCGCGGTTCCATGGTGACCACGGCCGACGCCGAGATCCTCGACGCGATGAGGACCACGGCGCGGCTGGCGGCGGTCTTCGGTGAACCGGCGGGCGTCGCGGGTGTGGCGGGCCTGAAGCGCGCCGTGGAGGCAGGCCTCGTGCCCGGGGACGCCAGCGCCCTCGTCGTCGTGACCGGGAATGGTCTGAAGGATATCCGCACCGCCGTCCAGGCCGCGGGCCAGCCGCACGACATCGCGCCCACGCTCGATGCCGTGGCCGGCGTGACGGGAGCCTGACGCCGATGCTGCTCAAGGGCGCCCTCGTCGCACGCCTCTATCCCGCCGGCGTCGCGAAGAACGATCTCCGGATCGACGGCGACACCATCATCGAGCGCGGGATCCATCTCCGGCCGAGGAGCAACGAGACTGTCGAGGACGCCACCGGACTTCTCGTCCTGCCTGGTCACGTCTGCGCACACACGCATGCATACTCGGCGTTGTCGCGGGGCATGCCGGGTCCGCCCCGGCGGCCGACCTCGTTCCCGGACATGCTCCGCAAGATCTGGTGGACGCTTGACGAGGCCCTCGACGACGAGGCGATCCACTACAGCGCACTGGTGGCGGCGCTCGACGCGGTCCGCACGGGAACGACGACGCTGGTCGACCACCACTCTTCGCCAAACGCGATCGCCGGATCGCTCGACATCATCCGGGGCGCGTTCTCGTCCGTTGGCGTCCGATCGGTGCTGTGCTACGAGGTGACCGATCGCGGCGGCCGCGCGCGACGAGACGCCGGCCTCGCCGAGAACGACCGGTTCCTCTCGGCCTCCCGGACCGACACGATGGCGCGGGGGCTGGTGGGCGCTCATGCGTCGTTCACGCTGTCCGATCTCAGCCTGGCCGCCGTCGGCGAACTCGCCGGATTCCACCAGGTGGGCGTCCACATCCATGCGGCTGAGGCGCGCGAGGACGTTGACTTGACGGCCAAGCGCCACTGCTGCTCGGTGGTCGATCGCCTCGCGAAGCACGGCGCACTCGTTCCGGGGTCCGTGCTGGCGCATGGCGTCCACCTGGCGCCTGCCGAGATGCGGCGCGTCGACGCGGCCGACGCGTGGCTCGTCCATAATCCGCGATCCAACATGAACAACGGCGTGGGACGGGCAGCCGTCGAGCACTTCGGTGCGTGCGCCGCGTTGGGCACCGACGGGTGGCCGGCCGACATGCTGGAAGAGGCACGCATGGCTCACTTCGGGCTTCGCGAACGCGTTGGTGCCCTGGCCGGCGACGTCGCGCTGCGGCTCCTCGGCGGTTCCCAGCGGCTGGCCAGCGAGCTCTTCGGCCTGCCGTTCGGCGTGCTCGAGCCGGGCGCGCCGGCCGACCTGGTGGTCTACGACTACCCTGCCCCGTCTCCGATCGATGCGTCGACGATGATGTGGCATGGGCTGGCGGGTCTCCACGCGGGCCGCATCAAGCACGTGATGGCTGCCGGCCGATGGATCGTCCGCGATGGCGAGGTGACCACCGTGGACGTGGAAGCGGTCTACGCCCGGGCGGCCCGAGCGGCCGCTCGTTTGTGGGTGCGCATGCGTGGCTGACCTGGTCCCCATTCCGTTCGCGACGCTGCTCCGGCGGGCGCATCACGAACTTCGCACCAACCGGGCGATCTTCGACCTGCCGGTGCGGAAGTTCTGGATCCCTGCCAGCGGAAGTGCCGGGGTCGATCTCTCGGTGCCGTACGCGGGCCGACGCGCGCTGTCGCCCATCGGGCCGGCCGCCGGCCCGCACACCCAGCTCGCCCAGAACATCGCCCTGTGCTGGCTCGCGGGTGGGCGCATCATCGAACTGAAGACCGTCCAGGTCAACGACCGTCTGCACCTGACGCGGCCCTGCATCGACATGGCCACGGTGGGCTACAACACCGAGTGGTCGCAGGAGCTGCGGCTGGACGAGTCGCTGCGGGAATACGTCAAGGCGTCGATGCTGATCGAAGTGCTCGATGCCGCGGGCGTGCTCGGCGGTCCGGGCGGGCCGGCCCTGTTCGACGTGAGCGTGGGCTACAACCTGAGCGGGATCACCAGCCCGGCGGTCCGCGCCTGGCTGGCCGCGATTCGGGATGCCCGGGCGATCGTCGATGACCTGCGGCAGGACATAGCCGGCGAATTCGCGCCGTTCCGGGACTTGCCGTTCACGACCGGAATTGCTAACGCGGTCACGCTCTCGACGTTCCATGGCACGCCTGCCGAGGATATCGAGCGCATCGGCGCCTTCCTGATCGGCGAACTGGGGTTCCACACCGTCATCAAGCTCAATCCCCCCATGCTGGGACGCGACCGCGTCACCCATCTGCTGCACGACGTGCTCGGCTACACGGACGTCGAGGTCAACCCGGCGTGCTTCGACGACAACCTGCCGTTCGACGAAGCCGTCGATCTGATCGACCGCCTGCAGGGCGTGGCGAAGGCCTGCGGCGTGACCGCCGGGATCAAGTGCGGCAACACGCTCGAAGTGGTGAACAAGGGCAGCTTTCTCAAGGAGCGCGTTCAGTACCTCTCGGGTGCTCCCCTGCACGCCCTGCACGTGGCCCTGGCGGCACAGTGGCGCGAGCGGGCGGGCGCGGGGCTCCAGGTGTCCTTCTCCGCCGGCGTTGACGCCCACAATGTGGCGGACTGCGTGGCGGCCGGCCTGGTCCCCGTGACGACGTGCACCGACCTGCTCAAGCCGGGCGGCTACGGCCGGCTGTCGACCTACCTGGCGAACCTCGAAGGACGGATGCGCGAGTGCGGCGCCCGCACAATCGACGAGTTCATCGTCCGATCGGCCGGCGCAGTCACGGCGACCGACTGTCCGGATACCGACATCGACGGTGCGACCGGCGTGAAGCAGGCCCTTGAGCCAAGCCGCCAGACCTTGGATCGCAAAATGGATCGTGAGCGCCAAGAACAGACGCGGGTTGGGTCCCGGACCGTGAGCACAGCCACAAGCCGCGGCAAGGTCCATTTTGCCGGCTTGCGCGAGCGGGACTGCGGAACGACGGACGGACCGTCGGCCGTTGCGATCCTCACCAACACCACCCGCCTGCTCGAACTCGCCCTCTCGGATGAACGGTACCGCGCCGCCCGCAACGAGCGCCCGCCCCGCAAACTCGGCACGCATCTCTGGCTGTGGGACTGCCTCACGTGTGGCAAGTGCATTCCTGCATGTCCGAACGATGCGGTCTTCGAAATCGACGTCGACCCGTTCGTCGGCGAGATCCCGGTCATTGCCGTCGGCCCGGACGGCTGGCGCGAGACGGAACGGAAGCTCTATCGCGCGCTGAAGGCCACCCAGCTCGTGACGTTTGCCGACGCCTGCAACGACTGCGGCAACTGCGACGTCTTCTGCCCCGAGGACGGCGGCCCCAACGTCGAGAAGGCGCGCTTCTTCGGCTCGATTGCCTCCTGGCTGCAGGCCGCCCCGCTCCCCGGGTTCGTCGTCACGCGGGAAGAGGGCGAGTTGGTGATTCGCGGGCGCTTCACGGATGGCGGGTTCACGTTGCGCCACGTGCCATTCGACGACGTGTCGCACTTCACGGCTGCGGGCGTCGCGGCCACGCTGGACTGGCGGACGCACCAGGTGATCTCGGCGGCCTGGTCCGGGCCTGTGCCCCCGGCCGGTGGCACGGACGACGCCGGACCGGAAGCGGTGCGCGTCGTTGACCTGGCGCATTACATGACGTTGCGGGTCCTGCTCGATGCATGTTCCCGGACAACGCGGGTCAATTTCGTAACGGCCGCGCTTCTTGGATAGGGGGTAAACGACGTGGCGGACAGTCGGTCGGTGACGGCAATCACCTTGACGTTGAACGGGGCACCGTTCACGGCTGAGATCGACCACGACACCTCCCTGATGCAGGTGCTGCGCGGGCCGGCCGGCCTGATCTCGCCCAAGAACGGCTGCGCGCCGCAGGGCTCCTGCGGCTGCTGTACGGTTCTGGTCGACGGCCGCGCCCTGGCCTCGTGCGTCGTGCCGGCGCGCCAGTGTGAGGGCCGATCCGTGATCACGCTCGAGGGCCTGACGCCGCGCGAGCGCCACATCTTCGCGCACGCCTTTTCCGTCAGCGGCGGTCTCCAGTGCGGCTTCTGCATCCCCGGCATCGTGATGCGCGCGAAGCACCTGCTGGCACACACCCCCCGGCCCACGCGCCCCGAGATTGCGCACGCGTTGAGCCACCACGTCTGCCGCTGCACGGGCTACGTGAAGATCATCGACGCGATCGACCTGGCGGCTCGGGCGCTCCAGGGCGAGCCGCTGCCGGCACCCGACTACAGCGGTCGCGTCGGCACGAGTCTCCCGAAGCAGGATGCCGAGCGGTTCGTGCTCGGCACGCGCCCGTTCGTCGATGATCTGCGCGTGCCGGGCATGCGGTTTGGCGCATTCCTGTTCTCGCCCAGCCCCAGGATCCTGGTCAGGAAGATCGACACGACGGCGGCCTCGACGCAGCCGGGCGTCATCCGCGTGCTGACGGCCGCCGACGTGCCCGGGCAGCGGTACCAGGGGCTCATCTACAAGGACTGGCCGCTGTTCGTGGCGGAAGGCGAAACCACGCACTGCATCGGCGACATCCTGGCCGCGTCCGTCGCCGACACCGAGGCGCACGCCCGCGCCGCGCTGGCGCACATCGCCGTCGACTTCGACGAACTGCCGGGCGTGTTCTCCCCCGCTGCCGCTCTCGAACCGGGCGCGCCGCGCGTCCACGCGAACCACGACAATCTGCTGTCGACGTCCGTCATCCGCCGGGGCGACGCGGAGGCAGCACTGGCGGCGTCCGCGTGGGTCGAGTCGCGCACGTTCGAAACGCAGTTGATCGAGCATGCCTTCCTTGAGCCGGAATCCGCGCTAGCCGTGCCAGTGGCTGGGCGAGGCTCCCGCCGCAAACCGCTCGACCCGCCGGACAAGTGCATCGCCGTGGGTGCATTCAATGACGCATGGGGCGCCACTTCGGACCGCCCCGCGGAAGTCCGACCCGGCGAAGCGCTTGTCGAGCAATCGGGCTCGGCGTGCTCGCATGGTTTGCCGCGGGAGCCTCCCCCAGCCACTGTCGACGAGTTGGAGGTGTATTCCCAGGGCCAGGGCATCTTTGACGATCGCCGACAGATTGCGTCAGCGCTCGGCATCCCCGAAGACCGCGTCACCGTCACACTGGTGTCGAACGGCGGGGCCTTCGGCGGCAAGGAAGACCTGAGCATCCAGGGCCAGGTCGCGCTGATGGCCTGGCTGACCGGCGAGCCCGTCAAGGCCACGCTGACGCGCGAAGAGAGCATCCGGTTGCATCCCAAGCGGCATCCGATGACGCTCAGTTACACGGTCGGGTGCGACACGGAGGGTCATCTCACGGCGATCCGCGCCCGCATCGTCGGCGACAAGGGCGCCTACGCCTCGGTCGGCACGAAGGTGCTCGAGCGGGCGGCCGGCCATTCCGGCGGCCCGTACAAGGTGCCCAACGTCGACGTGGAGGCCCGGGCGGTCTACACGAACAACCTGCCGTGCGGCGCCATGCGCGGCTTCGGCGCGAACCAGGCCGCGTTCGCCATCGAGAGCATGCTCGACATCCTCGCCGACAAGGTCGGAATCGACGCGTGGGAGATCCGCTGGCGCAACGCGGTGGACGTCGGCGACACGTTCTGCACCGGCCAGGTCTTCGAACACGCCGTCGGGATCAAGCAGACGCTCCTCGCCGTACAGGACGCCTACCGGTCCGCCCGTTACGCGGGCATCGCCTGCGGGATCAAGAACGTGGGCATCGGGAACGGCATGCCGGAAGCCGGGCAGGCGGTGGTCGAGATCGAGTCCGATGGCGGGGTCGTCATCCACACCGGCTTCACCGAAATGGGCCAGGGCTTCTACACGGCGATGGTTCAGTGCCTGTGCGAGGTCGCCCGCATCGATGCGCGCATGGTGCGCACCGAGGTGGACACGGAGTTCCCCACGCCGTGCGGGATGACCACCGCCTCGCGTGCCACCGTCCTCGGCGGGCGAGCCGTTCAGCGCGCGGCCGCCCTCCTGCGCGAGGATCTCGACACGGGGTTCACCCTTCAGCAACTGGCCGGTCGCCGCTACGCCGGCGAATTCGTCGTGGACTTTACGACCGCACTCGGGGCGGACGTCGCGAAACCGGTCACGCACCTGACGTATGGCTTCGCCACGCAAGTGTGCATTCTCGACGACGACGGCCGGCTGAAACAGGTGGTGGCCGCTCATGACGTCGGGGGCATCATCAACCGGCACCTCGTGGAAGGCCAGATTGAAGGGGCCGTCCACATGGGGCTCGGCTACGCGCTCACGGAGGACCTCCCGCTCGCGAACGGCGTGCCGACGTCGTTCCGGCTGAACGCCCTCGGGCTGCTGCGCGCCGCCGACATGCCCGACGTCAAGGTCCTGCTCGTGGAATCCGGCGAACCCGAAGGCCCGTTCGGCGCCAAGGGAGTCGGCGAAATCGGACTGGTGCCGACGGCGGGCGCCGTCGCCAACGCCCTTTGCCGCTTCGACGGCATCCGCCGTTACCGCCTGCCGATGAAGGACTCGCCCGCGGCCCAGGCAATTCTGCATCACGGCCGACGGTCAACGTGATGTAATGATCGAACGTTTCGTCCCCCCCCGAACTGGAGAGCACGCATGCCGGTCAAATGGACTGCTTCCCGCACGTTTCATCCATCCATCTTCGATGCCATCGGGCGCACGCCGCTCGTTCAACTGAACCGGATACCGGCTGCCGCAGGCGTCAAGGCGAAGATTCTGGTCAAGGTCGAGTACTTCAGCCCGTCCGGCAGCCTGAAGGATCGCATCTACTACAACATGTTCACGCGCGCCGAGAAGCGCGGTGCCCTGAGGAAGGGCATGACGATCCTGGAGTGCTCCACGGGCAACGCCGGCATCGGTTGTTCCTTCGTCGCCGCCGTCAAGGGCTACCCCTGCATCGTCGTGATGCCCGAGGGCATGTCGGAAGAGCGCAAGAAGCTCGACATCGCGTACGGCACGCAGATGGTTTACACGCCGGGCGGTGAGAGCGACGTCGACCTGGCGCTCGAGAAACTCGAGGAGATCCGCCGCAAGGATCCGAAGAAGTACTTCGTGCCCGCTCAGTTCGACAACCCGGACAACATCGACGCCCACGTCAAGACGACGGCGCCGGAAATCTGGGAACAGACCCGCGGCAAGATCGACGCGTTCATCATGACGCAGGGCACCGGCGGCACGCTGACCGGTGTGGGCCGCTACATCCGCAGGCGCCGGAAGGCCCTCAAGCTGTTCGCCATCGAGCCGGCGGAATGCCCGCTGCTCAGCCGGCGCGCGTGGGGCCCGCACGGCATCGAGGGCATTGGCGACGGGTTCGTCCCGAAGAACCTGGACGTCAGCCACCTGAACGGCATCGTCACCACCACGACGGACGAGTCGATGGACATGGCACGCCGCCTGGCCAAGGAGGAGGGGATCTTCTGCGGCATCTCGTCCGGGGCCAACGTGGCCGGCGCGATCAAGCTCGCCAAGGCTCACCCCGAGTTGAAGATGATCGTGACCCTGATTTGCGATACCGGCCAGCGTTACTTCTCCACGGAACTGTGCGGCGTGCAGAAGCACGTCGAGATCCCGGAGCGCGAGCACCCGATGGATGCCTACACGACCAGGCAGCTCGACCGGTATCAGGGGAAGTGGGAGATTATTGATTAGGCGATAGGCGGAAGGGAAACGGCGAAAGGGCAAAGGCAAGAGGGCTTGGACTTTCCACTTTCGCCTTCGGCCTTCCTCCTACTCCGCGAGGCACCGACATGCATGCACAGATTCTCGAGCAGGCCCGGACGCACGAGCGGGCGGTTGCGAACTTCCTGCACGACCTGATCTTCATCAAGTCCCTCAGCTCTCAGGAGGTGGAGGTCATCGCCCGGATCGAGCGCGAGATGTTCGCGTGCGGGTACGACGAGGTGGTGATTGACGGGATGGGCAACATCCTCGGGCGCATCGGGAACGGCCCGCACGTCATCGCGCTCGACGCCCACGTCGACACGGTGGACGTCGGCAATCCGGCCAACTGGACGGTCGACCCGTTCAAGGGCGACGAGCGCGACGGCATCATCTACGGCCGCGGCGCGTGCGACATGAAGGGCGCGCTGGCCGCGATCGTCTACGGCGGCCGCATCGTCAAGGAACTCGGCCTCGCCAAGGACGTCACGTTGTGGGTGGTTGGCAGCGTCCAGGAGGAAGACTGCGACGGTCTCTGCTGGCAGTACATCCTCAACGAGGACAAGCTGCGCCCGGAGGCGGTGGTCATCGCAGAACCGACCAACCTCGCGGTGTATCGCGGCCACCGCGGCCGGATGGAGATCGAGGTGCGGACGTCGGGCATCTCGTGCCACGGCTCCGCTCCCGAGCGTGGTGTGAATGCCGTCTACCTGATGGCGCCGATCGTCCGCGACATCGAAGCGCTGAACCAACGCCTCGGCGGTGAGCCATTCCTTGGCAAGGGCACGGTCACGATTGCGGAGATTCGGTCCACGTCCCCGTCGCTGTGTGCCGTGGCGGATTCCGCCACGATTCACCTGGACCGCCGGCTGGCCGCCACCGACACGCTCGAATCCGCCGTCAGGGAGATCGAGGATCTGCCCAGCGTGAAGGCGGCCAACGCCACGGTCGTGGTGCTGGACTACGCGGTGCCCAGCTGGCGAGGGCTCACCTACCCGACCAAGAAGTACTACCCGACCTGGCTGCTGCCCGAGAAGCACCCGGTCCTCGAAACGGGCATTGCGGCCTACCAGTCGCTGTTTGGCGAGGCGCCGGCCATCGGCCGGTGGGTCTTCAGCACCAATGGGGTGGCGGTGATGGGGATGCACGGCATCCCGTGCATCGGTTTTGGTCCGGGCAACGAGATCTACGCTCACATGGCCACGGAGCACATCCCGATCGAACACCTCGTGAAGGCCGCGGCCTGGTACGCGGCGTTCGCGGACGCCTTCGGCCCGAGCCGCGCTTGACGGTGCACGGCGGAGGTTTGACAACGCCGAACCGATGATGGTGAAATCGACAACCGCTGTGCCAAATAGACCATCCCATGGAGTGACGCGCCTGCTGGAGGCGATCCAGCAGACCGGTGATTTTCCGGCCATGGCCCAGACCGTGGACGCGATCAGCTCGATGACGTCCACCGACCTGACTTCTGCCATCGCGCTCGCGGACGCCATCCTGCAGGACTACGGGCTGACCCAGAAGCTGCTCCGGATGGTCAACACGCTTGGCTACGGCCAGTACGCAGAGGTCACCACCGTGACGCGGGCCGTCATGCTGATGGGATTCGACCGCGTGCGCAGCGTGGCGACCAGCCTCATCATCTTCGAGCACTTTCGGAAGCACGCCCAGGGCGCGCCGCTGATTGAACTGCTCAGCCGGTCATTCTGCAGCGCCGTGGTCAGCAGGAACCTCGCCCAGGCAACGGGCGCAACGGACCCGGAGGAAGCGTTCATCGGCGCCCTTTACCACCGCCTCGGCCAGGTGCTGGTCGCCTTTTACGCGCCGCACTACTTCGCCGCCATTGAGGAAACCCCGGCCCACGAGCGGAACAAGAAGGTCGTCCAGTTGTTCGGCGTCGGATTCGATGAGATCGGTTCGACGATCGCGCATGAACTCCACCTGCCAGACCGGATTCGCCAGGCGATGACCCCGTCACGGGCCGTGTCCGGCCGGAGGGTCGGCGGAGACCTTGGCCGCCTGACGTGCCTGGCTGCGGTCTCCAACTCGCTGACCGACATCATGTTGGCTGAAGGAGATGTTGAAGCGCGGCGAGCAGAGATGGCGAAGCTCCTCGCCTCGGTCGCCGCCGACGTCACCTTCAGCGGCGCGTTGGCGCCGCTGTTGACCAACGTCGCCAAAGAGGTGGCTCAATCGGCGGGGTCGTTCAAGCTCAAGCTCCAGGGCACGCGGCTGATGGTGAATCTGCGGCAGTTCGACGATTCGCGGCCGGCGGGAAGCGGGGCCGGCAAGTTGCCTGGCGACGCGGTGGCGCCCGAGGACGACTTCGATCGCCGGGATACGACGGCCGCCTCGGCGGAGGCCGCGCTCAGCAAGGGACTGAGTGAAGTGACCGCGCTGCTGACCGGGGATTACGCGTTCGACGACGTGCTGCGGATCGTGCTCGAGACGATCTACCAGGCGCTCGGCGTGCGACAGGCACGCGTGTTGTTCTTGCTGAAGGACCCGGCCAAGCCGAAGTTGAGCTTCCGGTTCGGCTTCGGGCTCACACCCGACGAATCCGCACTCTGGAACGGGGTGTCAGTGGCCGGCGTGTCGGACTTCCTCGGCCAGGCGATGCAGCAGAACAAGGATATCGTCATTCGGAACGCGAGAGGCCCGTCGGTCGCCCAGGCACTGCCGGCGTGGCTGGTGCGCCAGGGCCTGCTCGATCGCTACGTGGTCCTGCTGCCGCTTACCGTCGAGCAGCGGCCGGTAGGGCTGTTCTACATCGATGGCCGGAAGGGTGCCCATGACATCCTGGCACCGGACGTCGTCAACAACCTGAAGCTCCTCAGGGACCAGGTCGTCGTGGCCATCCGGCGCCGGACCGGCCGCAACACCTCCGCCAAACCCTGACGGCCAGCGGAGTCACGCGCATGCCTACGAGACTCGCCACCCTGCCGAAGATCGTCCGCGGCAGGGACTACATCGAAACGCGGGACTGGTCGGACAAGGAGATCGAGCTCCTGCTCAAAACGTCCGGCGACCTCAAGAAGGCGTTCAAGAAAGGCCAGCCCACGCGCTACCTGGCCGACAAGACCGTCTTCCTGTTCTTCTTCGACAAGTCGACGCGCACCCGCAATTCGTTCGAGGCCGGTGCCACGCAGCTTGGCGCGCACGCGCACTTCATTTCGGCCGAGACGTCCCAGGTGGCGCACGGCGAATCGCCGCGGGACATGGGCATCATCCTGTCGAGCTACGGGCACGCCATCGCCATCCGCCACGACCTCGTGCCGGGCGAAGGCAACCGCTACATGCGCGAAGTGGCCGAGCACGCCTCGGTGCCGGTCTACAACATGCAGTGCGACATCGATCACCCGTTCCAGACGCTGGCCGACCTGATGACGATCCGCGAGGAATTCGGCAGGAACCTCAAGGGCCGGAAGATCTGCGTCAGCTGGGCCTACGCACCGAGTTACGCGAAACCGATGTCCGTGCCCCAGGGGCTCATCACGCTGATGCCGCGGTTCGGCCTCGACGTCGTCCTGGCGCATCCGCCGGAATGGAAGCTGATGAAGGAGCCGATGGCATTTGCGCAGGCGGAGGCCAAGAAACACGGCACGCGCTTCGAGGTGACGCACGACATGGACGACGCGTGCCGCGGCGCCGACATCATCTACGCCAAGTCCTGGGGCATCGAGGAACTGTTTCACAAGCCGCAGGAGGCGCTCGAGTTATCGAAGCAGTACAAGGACTGGATCTGCGACGAGCGGCGCATGAAGCTGGCGAGGAAGCACGCCATCTACATGCACTGCCTCCCCGCCGACCGGAACAACGAGGTGACCGACGCCGTCCTGGATGGTCCGCAATCGCGCGTGTTCCCGGAGGCGGAAAACCGCTTGCACACGTGCAAGGCGGTGATGGCGCTCACGATGTAGGCGTTAGGCGTTAGGCGTTAGGCGCTAGGCGCTAGGCGATAGGCGCTAGGCGATAGGCGAAAGGGCGAAGGCGGAAGGGCGACGGACGGGGCGGAAGGGCGACGGCGGAACGGCAAAGGCGACCAGTGGCATGGGAAGCAGCTACACGACGTCCCTGTCCAGTGCCCGACGCAGCCCCCAAAGCACGCGCCCTACCTCAGCTACCAGGTCGAGCGCGGCGTCAACCTGTGTTCGCGGCAGGTATCCCACACGCATGGCCAGTTCGAGGTGCGTACCGAGTTCACCGAGCGAACCGAGAGCGATCCCCACGAAGTTGCAGTAT
>Ga0334722_10001763_pt1 | contig 25963 bp, 23 predicted proteins | sample C3_bottom_MG_FD_207210 | JGI IMG/M metagenome (GOLD analysis project Ga0334722, IMG submission 207210) | Sediment microbial communities from Yellowstone Lake, YNP, Wyoming, USA - C3_bottom | ecosystem: Environmental > Aquatic > Freshwater > Lake > Sediment | place: USA: Wyoming | collected... | reverse complement strand
TGCGCTCACTGCCGCCGCGGCCGGCATCGCGCTGTTCGCCTGGAGCGTGCTGCCGATATCGATAGACGCGACGACCCCCGATGGCTGCACCGCCGACCAGCCCGCCGGCAACGCGCCAAACTGCGCGCCGGGCGTGGCGCAGGCCGGGACGATCACCGCGATCAGCGCGGGCGGGTCCACCTGCGCGCTGAAGGACGGCGGCGTCTGGTGCTGGGGCCGCAACTCGTTTTTCGGCGAGAGCAGCGCGCCCGCGGCGGTGTCGGGGTTGGCGAGCGGCGTCAGCGCGATCAGCGTAGGCGCGGGGCATACGTGCGCACTGAAGGACGACGGCGGCGTCTGGTGCTGGGGCCTCTACACCAGCGACGATCTCGGGGATCCGGGTAGAGTGTGTGTGGACGAAACCACCTCCTGCATCTCCGCCGGACCCCTGGCGGTGTCGGGGCTGACGAGCGACGTCACCGCCATCAGCGCGGGAAACAGCGACACCTGCGCGGTGAAGAGCGGCGGCGTCTGGTGCGGGGACAGCTTCGGGAACGGCCACCACGTACTCAGGGCGGCGCCGGGACTGGCGAGCGGCGTCAGCGCGATCAGCGTGGGTTGGAATCTTCGCTGCGCGCTGAAGGACGGCGGGGCCTGGTGCTGGGGCAGCAACTGGACCGGCCAGCTCGGCAACAACAGCACGACGGACAGCTCCGTGCCCGTGACGGTCTCGGGGCTGGCGAGCGGCCTCAGCGCGATCAGCGCCGGCGGTGCCCACGTCTGCGCCCTGAAGATGGCGGCGTCTGGTGCTGGGGCATCAACCGCGACGGCGAGCTTGGCAACAACAGCACGAAGGACAGCCCGGTGCCGGTGCCGGTGTCGGGGCTGGCCAGCGGCATCAGCGCGATCAGTGCGGGTGGGAACCAGACCTGCGCCCTGAAGGACGGTGGTGTCTGGTGCTGGGGCTTCAATCTCCACGGCCAGCTCGGCAACAACAGCACGACGGATAGCCCCGTGCCGGTGGCGGTCTCCGGGCTGGCGAACGGCGTCACCGCGATCAGCACGGGTGGGGACCACTCCTGCGCGCTGAAGGCCGATGGCGTCTGGTGCTGGGGCCGGAACGCCGCGGGCCAGCTCGGTACCAACAGGCCGACGGGGAGCGACCTGCCGGTGATGGTGTCCGGGCTTGAGAGCGGCGTCAGCGCCATCGAGGGCACCTGCGCGCTGAAGGGTGGCGCCGTCTGGTGCTGGGGGCGGAACGACGTAGGCCAGCTGGGCAACAACAGCACCACCGACAGTGCCGTGCCGGTAGCCGTGTCGGGACTGGCGAGCGGCGTCAGCGCGATCAGCGCGGGCCCCTGCGCGCTGAAGGATGACGGCCTCTGGTGCTGGGGCGACAACGGCCGCGGCCAGCTGGGCGACAACAGCCCGGGCTACAGCCCCGTGCCGGTGCCGGTGTCGGGCCTGGTGGGCCGCGCCAGCGCGATCAGCGGCGACTGCGTCCTGAAGGATGATGCGGTCTTGTGCCGCGATACCAGCCTCAGCGGCACGACAGATGGCCCCGGGCTTGTGGCGGTGCCGGAGCTTGCGAGCGGCGTCAGCGCCATCGACGGCCACTGCGCGCTGAAGGATGGCGGCGTCTTGTGCTCGGAGGCCAACAGCCTTGCAAACTCGCACCACGGGGTCGGGCTGGCGAGCGGCGTCAGCGCGGTCAGCGACGCTGGGTACGGCGGCTGCGCCGTCAAGGACGGCGGCGTCTGGTGCTGGGGTATCGGTCGCCAGGCGGTGGCGGTGCCCGATCTCGGGAGCGGTGTCAGCGCCATCATGACGCGCGGGCCGAACATCTGCGCCCTGAAGGACGGTGGGGTCTGGTGCTCGGCCTTCAACATCTTCGACGACCCTTCGTTCAGGCCGCCGGTCCCGGTGGCGATGCCGGGGTTCGGGAGCGGCGTCACCGCGATGAGTGGGGGCGGTGTGGGTAGTGAAGGCGGGGAGCACACCTGCGCCCTGAAGCAGGGCGGCGTCTGGTGCTGGGGCGACAACAGCAACGGCCAGCTGGGCAACAACAGCCCGGCCGACAGCTTCGTGCCGGTCGCGGTCCAATTCCCTCCAGCGAGCGCCGGCGACACGGCCGCGGCGCCTGACACCAAGCCGCCGCCATCGCAGACCTCCGCGGACTCTGCTGACCACCGCACAGCGTACGTGCTCGCCGGAGTCGCCGCGGCCGCTCTCGCGAGCGCCGCTGCGGGCATGTGGGCACTACGGCGCCGGCGCGTCTCAAGCCAGAGCTCCTGACGACCGCGCCCCTGCTGCTGCGCCGCCTCTGCCTCCACCACATGCCACCGCGCTCGCACGTGCGGTCGGCTCCCGGCTGCCGAGAGCCACGTTGTCGCGCGCGGCCGGCATGTCGAAGGAAAAACGTAGGTAGCGGGTGGGAAAAATCGCGGGCGGCGTCGTTAGACTGGCCACACGATGAAAGCCGGAGGCAACAGCTACGCTGGATGGAGACGACGCGGACGGCCGCGATACGCGGGCACGCTCACGCCGCGCCAGCAAGATGTCTTCGAACTCCTCGTCACGGGCCTTACCAACGAAGAGATCGCGCAGCACCTCGGCATTGCCGCGAACAGCGTCAAATACCACGTCGCCGAGATCCTGCAACGCCTGGGCGTCGACAACCGGCACGATGCCGTTGCGCTCCACCTGCGCACCGAGACCAGCAGCCGGCTCGCAGCGCTGGCGCCGATCGTGCTCCTGCGCAAGCTGCCGTTCGGTTGGCTCGCGAAAGCCGCGGCGCTGGCCGTGCTCACTGCGGCCGCCGCCGGCATCGCTCTGCTCACCTGGGGCGTGCTATCAACGTCGTCCGTCGCCGTAACCACCCCTGGCTGCAGCGTCGAGCAGAGCGCCGGCGGCGCGCCGGACTGTGCGCCGGGCGCGGCGCAGACCGGCGCCACTGCCGACACGATCAGCGCGATCAGCGCGGGCGTGTTCCATACCTGCGCGCTGAAGGGCGGCGGCGTCTGGTGCTGGGGCGGCTCCTTCGCCGCCGATAGCGGCGTGCCCGTGGCGGTGTTGGCGCTGACGAGCGGCGTCAGCGCGATCAGCGCGGACGGGCCGCTTCGCTGCGCACTGAAGGACGGCGGCGCTTGGTGCTGGTTGCAGATCCGCTGCTGCGGCGGCGGCGGCAACTTTGGGCCGGTCGACAGCCCAGCGCCCGTGGCGATGTCGGGGCTGGCGAGCGGGGTAAGCGCGATCAGCGAGAACTGCGCAGTGAAGGACGGCGGCGTCTGGTGTTGGGAAGCCAGCTGGGACGGCCAGCTCGGCGGAGACAGCACGACGGGGAGCCCCGTGCCGGTGGCGGTGCCGGCGTTGGCAACTGGCGTCAGCGCCATCAGCGCGAGCGGCGACCACGTGTGCGCCCTGAAGGACGGCGGCGTCGCGTGCTGGGGCAGCAATTTCTCGAGGCAACTCGGGAACAACGGGGCGGACAGCGCCGTGCCGGTGGTCGTGTCCGGACTGACGACTGGCGTCAGCGCGATCAGCGCGGGCGGGGGCTACAACTGTGCCCTGAAAGACGGCGGGGTCTGGTGCTGGGGCGACAACAGCAAAGGCCAGCTCGGAAACAACAACACGACGGATGTCTGCGGCCTGAACTTCTTTCCTTGTAGCCACGTGCCAGTCGCGGTGCCGGGGCTAACGACCGGCGTCAGCGCGATCACCGCGGCCACTGCTCACAGCTGCGCGCTGAAGGACGGCGGCGTCTGGTGCTGGGGCCCAAACTTTGCCGGTGAGCTCGGCAACGGTAGCAGGATCGACAGTCCGGTGCCGGTGCCGGCGTCCGGGCTGGCGAGCGGCGTCAGCGCGATCAGCGCGGGCTTCGACCATAGCTGCGCGCTGAAGGACGGCGCCGTCTGGTGCTGGGGCGGCAACTTCGTTGGCCAGCTCGGCAACAACAGCACGACCTACAGCTCCGTGCCGCGGGCGGTGCTGTTCCCGCCGCCGGGCGCTGGCGACATCGCCGCGGGGACTGACGCTCAGCCTTCGCCATCGTCGGCCGCGACGGACTCTGCTGACCACCGCACCGCGTATGCGCTCGCCGGTGTCGCCGCGGCCGCGCTGGCGGTCGTCTCTGCGGGCGTGTGGACGGTGTGGCGTCGACGGCGGATCACTTGATGCGGCCGCCGCCGGGCGCGTAGATGAACCCGCCCGGGACTCGCCGGAGGCCGGGCTTGCGTGACCGGTGCCTCGCGCTGGACATCTGAAGCGGGCACGCAGCCGGGTGACCACACGAGCGACCTCGAGCCGTAGCACCATCCTGTTCTCTCGCCGCGAGCGACGCATCGAAACGAGAGCCTGCTCGCGGTGTAGAACGGATGAGCCGGTAGTGTAATTCGGCCGCCCAGGCACTACGCTATCTCGCATGCGGAAACGCGGACGGCCACCTTACTCTGACATCCTGACGCCGCGGGAGTTCGAGGTGCTCGCACTCGTCCGCGAGCGCCTCACGAACGAACGGATCGCTAGCCGCCTCGGCATCACCGCTGACACCGCGAAGTTCCACGTCTCCGAGATCATTACCAAGCTGGGCGTGAGCGATCGCCACCAGGCGGCGGCATGGCAACCAGACGTCACGGAAGCCGGAACGCAGCGCTGGTTGGCCGGGCTCGCGCCGCTGCTCTGGGTGAAGCGACTGCCGTTCGCCTGGCTCCCGAAGGCGGCGGCAGTAGCAGCACTCGCCGCCGCCGCGGCCGGCGTCGCCATGCTCACGTGGGGTGTGCTGTCAACATCGTCCGACGCTGTGACCACGACGGGCTGCACGGCCGACCAGCCCGTCGGCAACGCGCCGCCTTGTGCGCCGGGCGCGGCACAGGCGGGCGCCGGACCGGGCGCGATCAGCGCGATCGACGCGGGCGAGGCGTACACCTGCGCGCTGAAGGACGGCGGGGTCTGGTGCTGGGGCGCCGACGGCACCACGGGCAGCTCTGTGCCGGTGGCGGTGCCGGGGCTGACGAGTGGCGTCAGCGCGATCAGCGCGGACAACAGCTGCGCGCTGAAGGGCGGCGGCGTCTGGTGCTGGGGCAGCAACGGCATATCGGACAGCCCTGTACCCGTGGCGGTGCCGGGGCTAACGAGCGGCGTCACCGCGATCAGCGATGGCGGAGGCGCCTGCGCGGTGAAGGACGGCGGTGCCTGGTGCCTGGATACCAACGCGCAGAGCCCCGCATTCGTGTCGGTGTCCGGGCTGACGGGCGGCGTCAGCGCGATCAGCGGTACGTGCGCGGTGAAGGACGGCGGCGTCTGGTGTTGGGACGAGGGCAACGTGGCGGTGGCGGTGTCGGGCCTCGGGAGCGGCGTCAGCGCGATCAGCGCGGGCACGGGCCACGTCTGCGCCGTGAAGGACGGCGGCGTCTTGTGTTGGGGCAGCAATTTCTCGCGCCAACTCGGGAACAACGGGACGGACAGCCCCGTGCCGGTGGCGGTGTCCGGACTGACGAGTGGCGTCAGCGCGATCAGCGCCGGCGGGGGATACAGCTGCGCGTTGAAAGATGGCGGCGTTTGGTGCTGGGGCGACAACAGCATAGGCCAGCTCGGAAACAACAGCACGACGGATGTCTGCGGTCTGAACTTCTTTCCTTGTAGTCACCTGCCGGTGGCCGTGACGGGACTGGCAAGCGGCGTCAGCGCGATCAGCGCGGGCAGAGACCACAGCTGCGCGTTGAAGGACGACGGTGCCTGGTGCTGGGGGCGCAACGACGCGGGCCAGCTCGGCAACAACAGGCCGACGCATAGCGACGTGCCGGTGGCGGTATCAGGGCTTGAGAGCAGCGTCACCGCCATCGAGGGCGCCTGCGCGCTGAAGCACGGCGGCGTCTGGTGCTGGGGCGCTAACGACGCAGGCCAGCTCGGCAACAACAGCATCACGGACAGCGCCGTGCCGGTGGCGGTGTCGGGTCTGGGGAGCGGCGTCAGCGCGCTCGAGGGCTCCACCCATGCCAACTTCGGCTTCGCCGCCAGCAGCACCTGCGCGCTGAAGGCCGGCGGCGTCTGGTGCTGGGGCGCCAACGACGCCGGCCAGCTCGGCAACAACAGCACCACGAACAGCGTCGTGCCGGTGGCGGTGGCGGGGCTTGAGAGCGGCGTCAGCGCGATCAGCGCGGGCCCCTGCGCGCTCAAGGGTGACGGCCTCTGGTGCTGGGGTGGCACCCGCCGGCCCGCCAACAGCAGCACGACGCCCAGCCTCGTGCCGGTGGCGGTGTCGGGACCGGCGATCCACGTCAGCGCCCCCTTCCAGGGGGACTGCGAACTGAAGGACGGCGGTGTCTGGTGTTCCAGGTTCGATGAGAAGACAAGCAGCGCCGTGCTGGTGGCGGTGCCGGGGCTTGAGAGTGGCGTCACCGCGATCAGCGAGAGCTGCGCGCTGCAGCGCGGCGGCGTCTGGTGCTGGGGCTGGGAAGTCTACGGCTCCAGCCTCCTCCTGCCCGTGGTGGCGGTGTCGGGGCTCGCGAGCCGCGTCAGCGCAATCGGCGCCGACGGGCTGCAAACCTGCGCCTTGAAGGACGGCGGCGTATGGTGTTGGAGCTTGAACGTCGGGCCGAAGGGCGCCCTGCCGGTGCCGAGCGGCGCCGTGCCGGTGGCGGTGTCGGGGCTGACAAGCGGCGTGGCCGCTATCAGCGCGGACGCGGGCCGCACCTGCGCGCTGAAGGAAGGCGGCGTCTGGTGCTGGGGCGACAACAGCCACGGCCAGCTCGGCAACAACAGCCCGGCGGACAGCCCCGTGCCGGTGGCGGCGCTCTTCCCCGGGACGAACGCGGGCCGCATCGCAGCGGCGCCCGGCGGTCAGGCGTCGTCCACGCCGCCGCGCGCCGGCGACATCGCCGCGGGGACTGACGCTCAGCCTTCGCCATCGCCGGCGGCGACGGACTCTGCTGACCACCGCACCGCGTATGCGCTCGCCGGTGTCGCCGCGGCCGCGCTGGCGGTCGTCTCTGCCGGCGTGTGGGCGATATGGCGACGGCAGCGGCGCACCTGACGCGCCCTCCGCCGGACCCGCAGAGTTGTCGATCTCTCACCGGCGCCCGCCGTCGATTCGAGTGATAATCAGACCAACTAGTAGAGAGGTGATCATGTCTGACCCGACGCCCGTTGAAGAGCGACGGCCTGAGTGGGGAGGCTTCGACGAAGCCGCAGTCACCACGATGCACGCCGCGCGCGAGGAGGCTCGTGCGCGAAACCACGAGTACGTCGGTACCGAGGACGTCCTGATCGGCCTGCTGTTCGATCCTGACTACGTCGCTCGGCGGGCGCTCGGCGATCTGGGCGTCGATGTGGGCGCGCTGACGGCAGGCGCGCGGACGAGCGTGCCGCCGGGTGCCGCGCCGCCGGGCACCGACCCCGTCTTGTCGCCGCGTGCGAAGAATGCGTTGATGCTCGCCGTCGACGAGGCCCGCCGGCTGAACGCCAGGGAAGTCGGCACGGAGCACCTGCTCATCGGCCTGCTCGGGACCAGCGATGGTAGGGCGCATACCGCGCTCACCGACGCCGGCATCACGCTCGACGCCATTCGCGCCGCGATCCGGCGTCGCCTGTCAGACCAGGCCTCATCTCTATGACCCGTCCGTGGATTGTTTTCTACGGGGAGAAGGCCCCCGCCGAGAAGACTCACGCGGTGAAGCTGACAAATCGGGCGGGACAGCGTAGAATTCGCGGCATTGGAAGCGACTCCGCCGCGGCGGGGACGCACAGTCGCAAGGAGGCCAGCATGGCCGGCGGTCCGCAGACGCGTGTTCAGTACCTTTGTTCCTTTTGCGGCAAGAACCAGGATCAGGTCAAGCGCCTCATCGCTGGTCTCGCCGCTGCCAACATTTGCGACGAGTGCGTCGAGTTGTGGCATGCCGAACTCGACAATTCACACGCTCAAGGCCCTCGGGGCGGGGTGCGATAACCGGCTCACGCATGTAACGCGGGCGCGCTCGGGTTCTACGCGGCGGCTCCGGCGGCGGTAACGGGTGGCGTCCGCAGCTCGAGCATCCGCGATCGGCACGGAGCAACCGCTCGTCGGGCTCGGGACGAGCGATCGTAATCGCGCACATCAACCCCATCGAAGCCGGCCTGACCTCACGATGGAGTAGCCGCCAGCGCCCCCGCTGAGCGGTCGGCGAGCCCGGCCTTCCTCCCGCTCCCGCCTCCCGCCTCCCGCATCTACACGCCGGCATGCTGTCTCCCTCAGCACCATGTGGGCGCAACCCCCCGCCTCGACCCCGTGCGCTTCCGATTCGGCGATGCGCACCAGTAGCCTCGTAGCGTCGTTGGTCCGAGGGCGCATGCCGTGCAGGCACCGGACGTATCTGGCTGAGGCTGCCCGGCCACAGAGACATCGTGGCGCGCCCATTCTTGACGACGCGCCGCGGCATTCTCAGAACGTGTGGACCGGACAAGAAAGTATAGGCGGCGGGTAGGGACAAGCCCGTCAGGTCGCCGTAGACTCGTGGTGGTCCAGCACATGTGACCGGGAGCCAAACGAGATGAGTAGCCGCAACACCCAGGCCCTTACGCCCCGCGAACAGGAAGTCATCGAACTCCTTTCGACGGGGTGCACCAACGAGGAGATCGCGCGGCAGCTGGGTATCAGCCTCGATGGCGTCAAGTACCACGTATCCGGAATCTTCCGCCGTCTGAGAGTCAAGAACCGGCAGGAGGCGGCTTCGCTCCACCTGGGGATCGACGACGGCGTGCTCACGCCCCGCGAGCAGGAAGTCATCGAACTTCTCTCGACCGGGCTCACCAACGAGGAGATCGCGCGGCGCATGGGGATCAGCCTCGCTGGCGTCAAACACCACGTGTCCGGAATCCTCCGGCGGCTCGATGTCGGAAGCCGGCGCGAGGCGGCTTCACTCCATCTGCGCACGGCCGGCAGCGGCCGGCTCGCCGCGCTCGCGCCGCTGGTGTTCCTGCGCAAGCTGCCCTTCGGCTGGCTGGGGAAGGCGGCGGCGGCCGGGGCACTCACCGCCACCGCTGCCGGCATCGCCCTGCTCGCCTGGGGCGTGATGTCAACGTCGAAGGACGTGGCCACGCCTGGCCGCGACGTCGAGCAGAGCGTTGGTAACGTGGCGCCCGCCGCAGCTGGGACGGCGGCGGGCGCGATCAGCGCGATCAGTGCAGGTGGGGGCGGGTTCGGCGGGTCCGGCACCTGCGCGGTCAAGGACGGTGGCGTCTGGTGCTGGGGCGCCAGCGCCAACGGCTACTTCGGGCGCGGCAAGGGCGCGACGACGGACAGCAGCGTACCCGTGGCCGTGGCGGGGCTGGCGAGCGGCGTCAGCGCCATAGCGGGCGCGGGTGGGTCCGGGTGCGCCATCAAGGACGGCGGCGTTTGGTGCTGGGACACCTACAGTATCGATAATCCCGACCCGAGTTTAGTGTGTCTAACGCGTTACCCCGGCTGCTTCGGCTCCTCACTCCATGCGGTGCCAGCGCTGGCGAGCGGCGTCACGGCGCTCAGCACGGGCTGCGCGGTGAAGGACGGCGCCGCCTGGTGCGTCGGTAGCAACGAAGACCCGGGCAACGGCTCCGCGGAAGCTACGGCCGCGGCGTGTCAGTCCGGCGGCTGTACCGCGCCGGTATTCGTGGCGGTACGGGGGCTCGGGAGCGGCGTCAGCGCGATCAGCGGGGGAGGACAGGGTCTCACCTGCGCGGTGAAGGACGGCGGCGCCTGGTGCTGGGGCAGCAACTGGGGCGGTCAGCTCGGCAACGACAGCACGACGGACAGCCAGGTGCCGGTGGCGGTGTCGGGGCTGGCAAGCGGCGTCAGCGCGATCGGCGTCGGCGACGCCCACGCCTGCGCCCTGAAGGATGGCGGCGTCTGGTGCTGGGGCGCCAGCGACAAGGGCCAGCTCGGTAGTAACAACGCGAAGGATATCTGCGGTCTTGTCGCCTTCTTTCCTTGTAGCCATGTGCCCGTGCCCGTGCCGGGCCTCGAGAGCGGCGTCAGCGCGATCAGCGCGGGGCCGACGAACACCTGCGCGCTCAACGGCGGTGGCGTCTGGTGCTGGGGCCTCAACGCGAACGGCCAGCTCGGCGACAACACCACAACGGATAGCCCCGTGCCGGTGGCGGTGCCGGGCCTGGCGAGCGGCGTCAGCGCGATCAGCGCGGGCGGCGACCACACCTGCGCCGTGACGGACGCCGGCGTCCGGTGCTGGGGTAACAACGCAGTGGGCCAGCTCGGCAACAACCGGCCGGCGGGGAGCGACGTGCCAGTGGCGGTGTCGGGGCTCGGCAGCGGCGTCAGCGCCATCGAGGGCACCTGCGCGCTGAAGGCCGGAGGCGTCTGGTGCTGGGGGCGCAACGACCACGGTCAGCTCGGGAATAGCAGCACGGCGGACAGCGGCGTGCCGGTGGCGGTGTCGGGGCTCGGGAGTGGCGTCAGCGCGATCAGGCCGGGCCCGTGCGCGCTGAAAGGTGACGGCCTCTGGTGCTGGGGCAAGTTCGCCAGCGGAGTCGCCAGCGGCGACAGCAGCACGACGGAGAGCCATGTGCCGGTGGCGGTAGCGGGGCTGGCGGACGGTGTTAGCCTCATCGCGGGCAGCGCGGAGCCCCCCTGCGCGCTGAAGGACGGCGCCGTCTGGTGTGGCGGCTTGGGGGAGAGCAACGTGACGGTGACGGTGCCGGGGCTTGAGAGAGGTGTCAGCGCAATCAGTACATCCTGCGCGTTGAAGGACGGCGGCGCCTGGTGCTGGGGCTGGGGCGAAGGAGACGGCAGGGGCAATGGCACCCTTAGGAGCTCGCGGCCCGTGCCGGGGCTTGAGAGCGGCGTCAGCGCGATCACCAATACCTGTGCGCTGAAGGACGGTGGCGTCTGGTGCTGGGGCAGCCTGGGCACGGGCCAACAATTCGACAGCGGGCTGTCGGCGGCGGTGCCGATGCCCGGGCTGGCGAGCGGCGTCAGCGCGATCGACGCGGGTCTTCCGACTCCCTGGCAGGGCTGCGCGCTGAAGGAAGGCGGCGCCTGGTGCTGGGAATCCAGCGATCCGCCGGGCGCCGTGCCGGTGGCGATTCCCGGACTTCAGAGTGGCGTCACCGCGATCAGCTGGACCTGCGCCCTAAAGGACGGCGGCGTCTGGTGCTGGGGCGAGAACAGCAGCGGCCAGCTCGGCAACAACAGCCCGGCGGACAGCCTCGTGCCGGTAGCGGTGCAATTCCCTCCGTGAGCGCGGGCGTCAGTCGCAGCGGCGCACCCGACCGATGCAACAGGAACTTCAATGAACATCACCACGGCGCGACTCGTCTTGCGCGAGATGGAGACGGACGACTGGCCGGTCGTACTGGCGTATGAGAACGACGACCGCTACCTGCGCTACTACGTGTGGACCGAGCGCGGTGAGTCGCTCGTACGGGACTATGTCCAGATGCTCGTGGACTGGCGGTTCGAGCAACCGCGCAGGAAGTTTCAGCTGGCGATCACGCTACCGCAGGACGGGACACTCATCGGCATCTGCGGCATTCGGCGCAAGCCGGAAAACGAGTTTGAAGGCGACATCGGCTACGAACTGAACCCGGAGTATTGGGGCCGGGGCTACGCCACGGAGGCCGCGCGCGCCGTCGTCGCCTTCGGCTTCGAGGACCTGGGTCTGCACCGGGTGTCGTCATGGTGCAATGCCGACAACCTGGCGTCAGCGCATGTTCTCGAGCGGATTGGAATGCGTCAGGAGGGGCGGCTCCGCGAGAACAGACAGTACAAGGGACGCCGTTGGGACACGCTGCTCTATGGCATGTTGAAGGACGAATGGGCCCAGCAACCCGGAGCGCAAGCGATCGAAAGCGCTTCGGATCACGCGCAGGCCGACTACGAAGTGAAGTCCTCACCGTAGAACGCACCGTCATCTCGTTCTCGACGAAGATCCTCCGCGGGGCTAGACTGCGGCGCCATGCCGCGGGAAGCTGATACGCTCACAGCCCTGGCGCGCATCGAAGATGCACAAGCGGCGCTCCGCAAGAGGCTGAGCGCTATCAAGCCTGCGCGTCTCTACGAGCGGCCACCATCGGACGAGTGGTCGCCCATAGAGAACGTGCGGCACCTCATCTTCACGGAGCAACACCACTTCGCCGAATATCTTGAGCGCGGATTCCGCTGGAGCAGCGTCGGCGTCCCGGCGCCCAACAGGACAGGCGAGAGACGCCTGAGCTCCGTCGGAAGTGAGCCGGCCACGCCGGTCGCGGAGGTGTTCGACGCGTGGGCGAAGGTCCATGCGGTCGTACGCGCACTTGCCATGGATGACCCGGGCAAGCTGACGCAGAGGCTGGAAGGGAACCTCAATCACCTCACTATTCACGCCGGGACGATCGAGCGTTTGCTCCGCGGCTAGCACCTTCCTGACGCAGAGCGCCTTCTCCAGTCGTTCGAGCAACAATTGCCAACGCTCCTGCACTCAAACACCCCGGGACCTGCCCAGTCCCACTCGGATCGCCAGCTGCCAGGAACAGGATCAGCGATTCCATTTGCTGCACACTGACCGTCGGTCCCCCCGCTCGATCCTCAGACCCCGAATCCCCGATCCCATCCCATAGGTCCGCCCGTCTCCCCCTTCCCGCGTCCACCCTCTATCCTCCACCCATGACGCTCTCCCTCAGCACCATGTGGGCGCAGCAGCCGCGGTTCGTCGCGGATATGCACCGATTCGTCGAAGAAGCGCGCGCGCTCGGCTACGACGCCATCGAGGTCAGCCACTCCACCGCGAAGGAGCCCTTCGAGCGGCTGATGAGCTACCCCGGCGTGCCGATCTCGTCCATCCACGCGCCGGCGCCCCTCGTGCGCGACCACGACGGCGTCTCGAACGCGCAGCTCAATCTCGCCTCGACCGATGACGACGAGCGCTTCGCCGCGATCGAGTACGCGAAGACCAGCATCACCCGCGCGGCCGCCGCCGGCGCCCGCTTCGTCGTCGTCCATCTCGGCGCCGTCGGCAGCGCTATGTTCGACGAAGAACGCGAGATGCGGCGCCTGTACGACTCCGGCACGCGCGCGGGTCCGGCCGTCGATGAGCTGCGCGAGGCCTGCTACGCGAAGCGGCGCGAGATGGCGGACGAGTGGCTGCAGCACGCCCGCGAGACGCTCGAGCGTCTGACGATGCACGCCCGCGAGCACGGCGTGGCGATCGGCATCGAGAACCGGCTGCACTACCACGAGATCCCGCAGCCCGACGAGGCCGCCTGGCTACTCGCCGACTACGACGCGAGCGTAGCCGGCTACTGGCACGACGTCGGCCACGCCGAGGTGCAGGCGCGTCTGGGCTTCGTCGACAAGCACGCCTGGCTCGACACGAACGGCCCGCGCTGCATCGGCGCCCACCTGCACGACGTCGATGGCATCGGCGACCACCGCGCGCCCGGCCACGGCGACGTCGACTGGGACTACATCGCGCGCGGTTTGCCCGCCGGGGCGCTGCGTGTGTTCGAGATCAACCAGTCGCAGCCGCCGGACGCCGTCGCCGGCGCGATAGCGTTTCTCCGCGAACGCGGTGTCATCGCGTAGCGGCTACCGCCATGGCTTTGGAAGAAAATCCGTTGATGGGACGCGAAGCGCGACAGCCGCCCTCGGCTGTCCGTCCGGCGCAGCCGGACAGACGCGGGACGACCCCGCTGATGCCTACCGCAGCGCGCCGAAGAACGCCCGGACATCCTCGAGCAGCAGGTCCGGCTGCTCCATCGCAGCGAAGTGGCCGCCGCGCGGCATCGGCGTCCAGCGCGTGACGTTCATGCGGCCCTCGACCCATTCGCGGGGCACGCGCGCCAGCTCCTTCGGGAACACCGCCGCGCCTACGGGCACCTTGATCTCGAGAACGTCGCGCCGCGGCTCGCGCCGCGCCTCGTAGTACATATTGGCGGCGCTGGCGATGCTGTTCGGCGCCCAGTAGAACATGATGTTCGTCAACAACTGGTCCTTCGTGTAGATACTCTCCACGTCGCCGCCGCAGTCGCTCCACGTGCGGAACTTCTCCACGATCCACGCCGCGATGCCTGCTGGCGAGTCCGCCTGGGCGATGCCGAGCGACTGCGGCTTCGTCGAATGGAGCTGACTGTACGCCGTCTCGTCGCGACGGAACGCCGCCGCGTGCTCCAGGTACGGCTTCGCCTCGGGCAGCGCGGCTTGCTCCGCCGTCGGCGCCGCGAACAGCATGTTCAGGTGCGCGCCGATGACGTGATCGCCGTGCTCCGCCGCCATGATCGACGTGACGGCGCTGCCCCAGTCGCCTCCCTGCGTGCCGTAGCGCCCGTAGCCCAGCTCGCGCGTCATCAGCGCGTCGAACGCGTGCGCCGTGCGCGTCGGTCCCCAGCCGGCCTCCTTCGGCTTGCCGCTGAAGCCGTAGCCGGGGAGCGCCGGGACCACCACGTCGAACGCGTCGGCGGCGTCGCCGCCGTGCGCCGCCGGGTCCGCCAGCGGCCCGATGAGGTGATGGAACTCGAAGATCGAGCCGGGCCAGCCGTGCGCCAGCACGAGCGGCAGCGGCGAGGCGCCCTTCCCGCGCACGTGCCAGTAGTGAAAGTCGAGGCCGTCGATCGTGCTGATGAACTGCGGGAACGCGTTGAGCGCCGCCTCCTGCTTCCGCCAGTCGTACTCAGTGCGCCAGTACTCGCACAGCTCGCGGATGTAGCCGATGTCGGCGCCGTGCGCCCACGCTTCGCCGGGCAGCGGCTCCGGCCAACGCGTGCGCGCGAGGCGGTCGCGCAGATCGTCGAGCACGGCGTCGGGGACATCGATGGTGTACGGGCGTGGCGGCATCGTAGACGCTCCTGGTTCACATCAGTGACGAGGGATCCTGACAGTCTCGCACCATCGCGGTGGCAGCCTAGTCGAAAGCACCCCCGCGCGTTACAGCGCGGCGCGCAGCCGGTCGCGGATTTGCCGATACCCCGTGAGCTTCACCCCAACGCTCTCCGCGTGTTCGCGCAGCGCCGGCGTGCGGAAGATCTCGTACTCCTTCGCGCGCTTGAGGCAGTCTCGGGGCGTCATCGCGTCCAGCTCCTCGCCGCCCTTCGCCGGGTGGACCAGGAAGTGCGTCAGCCCCGGCCGCACGTTGCCGATGAAGTCGCGGAATCGCGACTCCTTCTCCTCCGGCTCGATCTCGCCGAGCGTGCGCGTGAAGACGTTGTCCAGCATCGGCCAGCCGCGCGCTTCGAGCTTGCGTGTCTGCTCCGCGTACACCGGGGCGCCTTCGCCGAGCGCCGCCAGCCGCCGCTCGCTCGGCCGGATGAAGAACAGCGGGAGCCGGAACTGGACGGCGAGATCCACGTACGCCGGCAGGTACTGCGGCAGCATCACCGCGCCCATGTGCGTGTCCAGATGCGTGACGTCGATGCCGCACGCCAGCGCGTGCTCCACCTGCGCGCTCAGCTCGATCGCCGCGTCCGCCGGGTCGACGTGCGCGACCACCTCCTCGACGCTCCGCCACATGCCGCCGTCCGGGGCGTGGAGCGTCGGGTCGCCGGTGAGCGAGCGCCAGCGGTACGTCTCGTACTCCGCCGTGAGCGTCATGTGGACGCCCATGTCCGCCTTCGGGTTCTGTTTCTGCAGGCGCGCCGTCTCCATGAACCACGGCGCCGGCACCAGGGCAGACGCGCAGGTCAGGCTGCCCTGCGTCAAGCCCTCGAACGCGGCGACGTTCGATGCGTGCGAGAAGCCGACATCGTCGGCGTGGATGATCAGCACGCGGTCGTCGGGCGCGTAGCCCAGCAGTTCGAGCGTTCGGGTCATCGGTGATTTTTCCTCCGGGTGGATGGTAGCGTACGGTGCCTGTTTACGCGTCGGCCGGACGTGGCCGTCCTTTGGGTCGGCGATGCGGTCGTTCGGATGCGCCGGCCGCGCTCGTGGCGGACGTGCAGCCGCGACGGGGTGAAACGATGCGCTGTACGTTGCGTTGGCTCGAGCCCGGCAAACGAAGCTTGACGCGCCGGCGACGGAGGATCGCGGCGCGTCGTTTGGGTGCAAACGTGCTATTGACACGGGTGTCAGGCTCAAGGACAATCGCAGAGATCGGCTCGTTCCAACTCAGCCGGGCCGTTCTCCCCCCGCCAGCATCGCTGAGGCCAGTTTACAGGCGCCGACACCCGCTGGCGTCCGAGGAGAGGCCACATGTCCCGCATGCTTATCGTCGGCGGACTGCTGGTGGCCGGCCTGATGTTCGCCGTGGCCGCGTTCGCCGCGACGATCGTTGTCCAGCCGCAGGTGCCCCAGGGCTGGTACTTCCAGACGGTCGGCGGGACCGCCAGCGGCGGCTACCAGAACGGGCCCGGATCGCCACCCCTGGGCACGGGCAGCCTGCGCCTCACCGTCGGCGCGCTGGGTGATGACTTCGTCGCGCTTCGCAACATCAACTACAACGGGGTGCCGCTCAGCAGCCTGACCTCGCTGTCCTACGACACGTACATCCAGGCGCACAACGGCTGCGTCGCTCCCTACCTGATGCTCAGCGTCGATATCGATGGCGACGGCGTGTTCAACCCGTCAGGGCTGGACGACGCACTGTTCTTCGAGCCGTGCTATCAGAACGGGACGTACATCACGAGCCCGCCCGGCCAGACCATCCTGCCGCAGAACGGTGGCGGACCGAACCCGACGACGGTCGGCGGCTGGCAGCACTGGGAGGCGCTCACGAGTGCAGGCTGGTGGTCGGCGAACTACGGCGGCGCCGGCGGGCCGCCGCTGACGACGATCGCGCAGTACATCCTGGACCACCCGGGGGCGAAGATCGTCAACACCGATGCCTGCCTCGGTGGCGTCCGCATCCGCGCCGGCGCCGGCGCGCCAGTCTGGAACAACTTCGACGGCAACGTTGACAACTTCACGATCGGCGTCAGCGGCAACAACACGACGTACAACTTCGAGAACGGCCCGCTGCCGATTGCCACGTGCACCCCGCCGCTGCCGCCGACACCCGTGCCGGTGCGCCTCGTCGGCGGCACGGGATCATTCGTCGACGACTCGACCGGCGCCAGCGCGGCGCAGGACGGGACCGCGCCGGCTGGCGGCTCCTCGCCGCTGTCGACGCCGGGCGTCGCGCTCGCGGTCGGCGCCGCCGCGCTGATCGCCGGCAGCGCCGCCTGGTACGCCCGCCGCCGCGTGTAGCGCGGTCGGGAGGCATTCGCAATCGGCGATCTGGGACGCGCCCCGTGCGGGGCGCGTCTCGCTGTTGTCGTCCTCCCCCGCATTGTGTCCGCACGGCGGGTTACGGCAGCGGGCAGGGGCACCGGCGGGCTGTGTGCGGCATGCCATCGGGCTCACCGAGAGCATGATGCTGCGCTGAGCAGACGGGTTCAACGTCCAGCAGGAATCCATCGATGCGTCTCCGGGCCCGTGCTCCGCATTGACGACGGATCGAGACAAGAGCAGACTAGGCAGTATGGTGAAGGGGCTGTCGATCTTGGTGTGTGCCGCCGTCCTCGCGGCGGCGTGCGGCAACGCGGACGCGCCGAAAGACCGGTTCACGTTCACCCCGTGCCGTATACCGTCGTCCCACCTCCCGTCCCGTGCGATCCGCGGACCTGCAGCACAACGATCGCCGTCGACGCGGATGGTACGGAGTACTACGCGGATCAAGTCGAGGTGCAGGCAAAGAACGAAGATGTGGCGGCCGTAACGCAGTGGCTTGAGTCGTACGGCTTCTCTGTGCTCATCGTCCCCCCGTCGCGCGCGTCCGGGCCCGCCCTGATCTGGGTAGGCGTGCCGGCGGGCTCCGCGCCCGATGCGATCATGCTCATTGAGGCGCACGACGGTGTACTCCATGCTAGCCGCAGCGCGATTCTCCACGTCACCCAGACATGGCGCGCGGCGCGCCCGCGCCTGCATTCAACCGCGCCGTAGGTTACGCCCCGTCACATAGAGAAGCGGTCCGCATCCGTGCGGGCCGCTTCGTTTCGATCTCGCCGCGCAGCACGCGCTACACCGCGAGCTCCTCCGCCACCAGTTCGCGGTGGTAGTCCGCGTCACCCCAGGCCAGCTCCGCCGCCTTCTGGCGCCGGAAGTACAGCTGGATCTTGTAGTCCTTCGTGAAGCCGATGCCGCCGTGGATCTGCTGGCCGTGCGCCACCACGCGCCGCGTCGCGTCGCTGCACCAGGCCTTCGCCATGTGCACGTTCAGGTCGGCATCCGCCTCGTCCTGGTCGACGGACCACGCCGCGCGATACATGATGAACCGCGCCCCGTCGACGTCCGTCACCATGTCCGCGGCCTTGTGCTGGATCGCCTGGAACGAGCCGATCGGCCGGCCGAACTGGATCCGGTCCTTCGCGTACTGCACGCTGATCTCGAAGTCCATCTGCGCCAGCCCCACCAGGTACGCGCACTCGATCACCGTCGCCTTGCGCTGCACCTTCTTGAGCAGCGCCCCGCCGCCGGCGATGATGCTCGCCTTCGGGACGCGGACGTTCTCGAACTTCACCTCCGCCTGCTTGTCGGCCGCGATCGTCTTCAGCTGCGTCTGGCTGATCCCCGACGTCTTCGCGTCGACGATCACCAGCTCGATGCCCTGCTCGCCCTTCGTGCCGGGGCGGCGGCCGACGACCGTGAAGTAGTCGGCGACATTCGCGTCGCGGACGAACAGCTTTGTGCCGTTGAGGACGAGGTCGTTGCCGTCCTCCTTCACCTCGAGCGCCACGCCCTCGCTGTCGAAGCGGGCGGACGGCTCCGTGTAGGCGAGCGTCCAGATGGCCTTGCCGCTGGCGATCTGCGGCAGCGCGTACTTCTTCTGCTGTTCGGTTCCGCCTTCGAGCAGCGGCAGCGTGCCGCCGACGACGGTCGAGATGAACGGCCCCGGCACAAGCGCCCGCCCGAACTCCTCGATGAGGATGATCAGGTCCAGGTAGCCGAATCCCGCTCCACCATACTCATCGGGGATGAGCAGCCCCTGCCACCCCTGCTCGGCCATCTTCTTCCAGAGGTCGGGCGAGTAGCCCTTCTCGTCCTCTTCCATCTCCCGCACGAGCGTCTCCGGGCACTCCTTCTCCAGGAAGTCGCGCGCGGCGTTCTTCAGCAGTTCTTGCTCTTCAGACAGTCCCAGGTCCATGTGCTTCCCCTTCCCGTTCGTTCGCCGCCGGTCCGGCAGCCTCACTCATCTCGATGCGCCGCGTCCCGGCATGTTTCGTACTTGTGTTGTGCCGGATGCCACCTCCATTGATCTACAGGAATCTCGCGGTACGAGGTAGTGCCTCGCTCGCCCTAGCTCCCCATGTCCAGCCGCCGCGCTTCCGGCCCCGCCTCCGCCTGCTCCTGCCGGTGCAGCACGCGCGCCCACCCGGGCCACAGCAGGAAGACCGCGGCGCTGACGGCCGCCGGCCACGCCGACCAGATCAGGAACTCCTCCCGAAACGCGTGCCGCTCCGTCAGCTCGTGCTCCGCGAGGCACGCCTGCGTGCGCTCCTGGATCTCGTGCTGGGGCACGTCTTGCTCGTCGATGGCGCGCTCGCGGGCGATCTGTGCCTTGAAGTCCGCACAGTCGTTGTGGGTCGCCCCCGTCGCGATAGCCCCCGTCGCATAGAGCAGCACGCCCGCCGCAACGGCGCCGCCGTAGATCGCCCCCGCGATGCCGAACGCGATCAGCAGGCGCCTCATCGCGGCAGCCCCAGTCCGCGCTGCGCGATCACGCTGCGCTGGATCTCACTCGTGCCGCCGGCGATCGTCGAGCCGACGCTGATCCGGTACAGCTGGTCCATCCGCCCACCGTCGGCCGCGCCCGCGGATCCCGCGCGGAGCTGCCCGAAGAGCCCTGCCGCCTTCACACCGGTGCGGGCGATGCGCTGCGCCAGCTCGGAGGAGAACAGCTTCGTGATCGAGGCCTCCTGGTTCGGGACGAGGCCCTTCGCCTGCATCGTGACCACGCGATACGACAGCACGATGGCGATCTCGGCCTCGATCGCCCGGTCGGCCAGCTCCAGCCGCAGCTGCCGCCGCGCGCCGTCCTTCCGGCCGTGCGTCTTCGCGTACGAGACGATGTCGTGGAGCAGGCGCTGCAGACCGACGCCGTTGATGATCCCGGAGCGCTCGAAGTCCAGCGTGGTCGTCGCCACGTACCAGCCGCGGTTCGGCTCGCCGAGCATGTCCCGCTTCAGTACGCGCACGTTGTCGAAGAAGACCTCGTTGAAGCTCGGCGTGTCGGCCATGTTCGTCAACGGCCGCACGCTCACGCCCGGCGACTTCATGTCGAGCAGGAAGTAGCTGATGCCTTTGTGCTTCGGGGCCTCCGCGTCCGTCCGCGCGAGCAACATCATGCGGTCGGCGCGGTGCGCGCCCGACGTCCAGATCTTCTGTCCGTTGATGATGAAGTCGTCGCCGTCCGCGACGGCCCGCGTCTGCAGCGAAGCGAGGTCCGATCCCGAGCCAGGCTCACTGAAACCCTGGCACCAGAACGCGTCACCGGAGAGGATGCCCGACAGGTGCTCGCGCTTCTGCTCCTCCGTGCCGTGCACGATGATCGTCGGCCCGGCGAGGCCGATCGCCAGGAAGTTCGGCCGCGGCGCGTTGGCGCGCGCCATCTCCTCGTTGAACACGAACTGCTGCATGACGCCGAGGCCGGCGCCGCCGTACGCCCTGGGCCAGGCCGGCGCGACCCAGCCGCGTTTCGCCAGCGTGCGCAGCCAGGCGCGCTCACGCTCATCCTCGCCGATCCCGACGCCCAGGATCGCGTCGTCAGCGCCCCGGAAGTCCGCCGGCAGCTCCCGCGCGATGAACTCGCGCACTTCGGTGCGGAAGGCGGCGTCTTCGGGGGTGTCTCGGAAATCCATCAGGTGTGGCTACCTCAGCTCGCTGTCCGGCACCCGAACCGTTTGGACTGTGGTGCGAAGCTTCGCTCGATACGACTCGATCTCGATGCGATGCTCCTTGATGTGCGCGAACGCGCTCTCCTCCATGACCCGATGAGCCGTACGGCCTCGCGCAAAACGCTCTTCGGGAACCGATTCCGCGGCGGCGAGGAATTCGCCGAACGCGCTGTGCAGGTCGTTCACGACCGCCGCGACCGGCTTTCCTGCGGCGTCCTTCGCGAAGCCAGGATTCCGCCCCTCGCCGGTGCCATACTCCTCGTCTCCCGGCAGCGGCGTTTCCCCGCGCGCCAGCCTGCGCATGATCGTCGTATCTATCCGGGTCCAACCCGCGATGTGCGCCAACACTTCTCGCAGACCCCACTCGCCAACAGCCGGCACTGTCATCGCACGTTCATCCAGCCCGCTGATCGCGTCCATCAAGGCCACGAACTCTCCCCGGACACGGTCGATGTGCTGATACTTTTCCATAGCTCCATCCATGTTCGTCGGGAAGGCAGTCGCCAGACCTTTCGCTACTGCCGTGGCAGCCCCAAACCGCGCTGGGCGATGATATTCCGCTGGATCTCCGACGTCCCGCCCGCGATCGCGGTGCCGACGGTCGCGACGTACGACTTCGCGAAACGTCCGCGCAGCTTTGCGTGCGGGCTGCCCTCCCACAATCCGCCGTAGAGGCCCATGATGCCCAGGCCGACGCGCGCCTGGCGCTGTACGAACTCCGACGAGAAGACCTTGATGATCGACGCCTCGTAGTTCGGCACCAGGCCGCGCTCCTGCATGCTGACGACGCGGTACGACAGCATTCGCGCCATCTCCAGGTCGATCCACAGGTCGGCGATGGCGTGGCGTACGCCCGGACGATCCCAGAGCGCGCGGCCGCTTCCGGCTTCCCGCTCGCTCTTCGCGAACCGCACCAGATCCTCGAGCGAGCGCCGCGCCTGCGACGTGCCGCCGATCGACGATCGCTCGAAGTCGAGCGTCGTCGTGGCGATGTACCACCCGCGGTTCAGCTCCCCCAGCAGGCCCGAGCGCGGGATGCGCACGTTCTCGAAGAAGACTTCGTTGAATCCCGCGCCGTTGGCCATGTTGATCAGCGGCCGCACGGTTACGCCCGGCGTGTTCATGTCCATCAGGAAGTAGCTGATCCCGCGATGCTTCGGCGCGTCGGGGTCTGTCCGCGCCAGCACGAACATCCAGTCGGCGTAATGCGCCTGGCTGGTCCAGATCTTCTGGCCGTTGAGGATGAAGTCGTCGCCGTCCTGAACCGCGCGCGTCTGCAGCGACGCCAGGTCGGACCCGGAGTTCGGCTCGCTGTACCCCTGGCACCAGACGACATCGCCTGCGGTGATGCCGGGCAGGTGCTGCCGCTTCTGTTCGTCCGTCCCGTAGAGGATGATCGTCGGGCCCAGATAGCCCACCGCCGCCGTGTTCACGATCGGCGCGCGCGCGTAGCCCATCGCCTCGTTGAACACGACCTGGTCCCACAACGACATGTCGAGGCCGCCGTACTGCTTCGGCCATGCCGGGGCGATCCAGCGCATGGGCGCCAGCTTCTTCAGAAACTCGCGCCCGAACTGGTACGACTCGTCGTCGATCGCGTTGTCGGCGCCCTCCCAGTCCGGCGGCAGCGCGTCGCGGAGGAACGCGTTGACCTCGTCGCGGAATGCCTCTTGTTGCGGGGTGAAGGAGAACCTCATCGCACGGGGTCCGATGTTGGATGTTGGATGTTGGATGTTGGAAGACGGCCGTCGGAGCGCCATCGTACGATCAGCATGTGTAGCTGTTTCCCAATCGTCTCATACGCCTCGCAATACTGCTCGCAGGATTCGTCCGCCACGTAGCCGACTTGTCGCGAGATTTCCAGATGGACGACCATCTCGTTCGCTGATCCCATCGATATCCCGAGGAAGTGCTTGAACTCCTTGGCCGAGCTCCGCCGCGAGTATCCTTCGACGATGTTCGTTGGGACGGAGCGGGCGGCCCGGCGCATTTGGTCCGCAAGCGCAAACTTCTCGTAGTCGGGAAAGCCGAGCACTAACTCGTGGATGGGGCCCAGCAGAGCCATGCTCTGCTGGTAGACGCGCAGGTCTCGGTAGCTGCGTATCGGCCGCTTGTCGGAGTCCAACATCTAACCTCAAACATCCAACATCGCTCGCGGAGCGGGCACGCCTTGCCTCTTATCTCCTGCTCCTCTCCACCCGCACCTAGTCCCGCGGCAGCCCCAACCCGCGCTGCGCGATGATGTTGCGCTGGATCTCCGACGTCCCTCCTTCGATCGTGAACGCCTGCGAGCGCAGGAACGTCGCCAGCCAGCGGCCCTTGTTTGGCGCCCCATCGCCCTTGAGCTGCCCGTACATGCCCAGAATGTGGACCGCCGTCCGCGCGATGCGCTGGTTCAGCTCGGTCGAGAAGAGCTTGAGCGACGACGCCTCGTAGTTGGGGATGAGGCCGCGCGCCTGCATGCTCGCGACACGGTACGAGAGCATGCGGGCGACCTCCGTCTCGACCATCCGGTCAGCCAGCGCGTAGCGCAGCATCGGGTTCGTGCGCAGCGTGCTCGTGGGATCATCCGCGTGCTGCTTCGCGTAACTGATCAGCTCTTCGACATGCTGCTTCATGCCCGTGGCCGAGCCGATGCTCGAACGCTCGAAGTCCAGCGTCGTGACGGCGGAGTACCAGCCGCGGTTCTCCTCCCCGATCACGTTGTCCTTCGGGATCCGGACGTTGTCGAAGAACACCTCGTTGAACTCGTGCGAGTTGCCCAGGTTGTACAGCGGCCGCACCTCCACGCCCGGCGACTTCATGTCGAGGATGAAGTACGTGATGCCGCGGTGCTTTGGCGCGTCCGGGTCGGTGCGCGTCAGCAGGATCATGTACTTCGCCATGTGGGCGAGCGTCGTCCAGATCTTCTGCCCGTTCACGACGTAGTCGTCGCCGTCGCGTACCGCGCGCGTCTGCAGCGACGCCAGGTCGGATCCCGCGCCCGGCTCGCTGTAGCCCTGGCACCAGATGTCCTCGCCCTTGAGCATGCCGGGCAGGTACTTCTGCTTCTGATCGTCCGTCCCGTGCACGATCAGCGTCGGGCCCGCCATGCCGAGCCCGATGATCATGTGCAGCGGCCGGGGCGCTTTGTGCAGCGCCATCTCCTCGTTGAAGATGAACTGCTGCACCGTCGTCATGCTCGCGCCGCCGTACTCCTTTGGCCAGGCGGGGGCGATCCAGCCCTTCTGCCCGAGCTTCTTGAACCACTCCTGGTTCTGTTGCCAGCCGGCCACCAGCGCTTCCTCGCCCGACTGCCCCGGTTTCGGCTTTGGAGCCTCCTTCGCAATGAAGGCGGCGACCTCCGTGCGAAATGCTGCTTCTTCTGGCGTATCCGTAAAATCCATCGTTCGACTCCTAGAGACTAGAGATTGGGGACTGGGGCGGCCTCATCCGGGACCGCCAGAACTGGATCAGCCTGGTCAGCTGTTTTCCGACGATCTGATACTCCTCGATGAACTCCGCGGCGCGCGCTTCGACGACGGAGTCGAGGGCGTGCGCTGTCTTCAGGTGGCCCTCCGCCTCGTTAGCGGAACCGACGGAGACAGCCAGGTAACTGCAGAGTTCCCGCGGCGAGCGTTGCCGTGCATACCCTTCGACGATGTTAGAAACGACAGACTTACACGCCCGGCGCATCTGGTTGGCGAGGTCATACTTCTCATAGTCGGGGAACTCGAGCACGAGTTGGTGTATCGGCTTCTGAAGGGCAAACGCCCGCTGGTACCCCTCAAGATCCTCGTATCCTTTACCCATGCGCGTGAGCGTCCCAGTCTCCAGTCTCCAGTCTCCAGTCTCCAGTCTCCGGCCGCTAATCGCGCGGTAGCCCCAGCCCTCGCGTCGCGATGATGTTGCGCTGGATCTCGCTGGTGCCGCCCGCGATCGTCGACGCGAGCGACGTCATGTAGCTGCTCTCGTACCGCCCCTTCATCGGCGCCGCGTCGCCGTACAACTGGCCGTACAACCCGAGCACCTTCATACCCGTTCGCGCGATCCGCTGGTTCAGCTCCGACGCGAACAGCTTCGTCATCGACGCCTCGTGGTTCGGAATGAGCCCCTTCGCCTGCATCGTCACCACCCGGTACGACATCATGCGCGCCACGTTCGCTTCGACGTAGCGGTCAGCCAACTCCGCCTTGATCGAGGGCATATACGCCGTCCGGCTGGTGCCCGCCTTCTCGTGTTGCTTCGCGTACTTCACCAGGCTGTCGAGCTGAAGGCGGATGCCCACCGCCGAGCCGATGCTCGAGCGCTCGAAGTCGAGCGTCGTCGTGCCCACGTACCAGCCGCGGTTCAACTCGCCCACGATGTTCTTCGCCGGCACGCGCACGTCCTGGAAGAACACTTCGTTGAACATGTTCTGGTTCGCCAGGTTCGTGAGCGGCCGCACTTCGACGCCTGGTGATTTCATGTCCAGCAGGAAGTAGCTGATGCCCTTGTGCTTCGGCGCGTCGGGGTCCGTGCGCGCCATCATGAACATCCAGTGCGCGTACTGCGCGCCGGAGGTCCAGATCTTCTGGCCGTTGATCACGTAGTCGTCGCCGTCCTTGACGGCGCGCGTCTGCAGCGACGCGAGGTCCGATCCGGAGCCGGGCTCGCTGAAGCCCTGGCACCACTGCACGTCGCCGGACAGGATGCGGCTCAGGTGCTCCTTCCGCTGCTCCTCCGTCCCGTGCGTGATGATCGTCGGCCCCACCATCGACACGCCCATGCCCCCGACCGGCGGGACGCGGTTCTCTGCGAACTCCTCGTTCATGATGAACTGGTGCATCACGGACAGGCTGGCGCCGCCGTACTCCTTCGGCCACGCCGGAGCGATCCAGCCGCGCGAGGACAGCTTCCGGCGTGTCTCCCGCAACTTCTCGAACTGCCCCCGGTACATCCCGCGCTCGATGTCGTCGTTGTTCTTCGCGTTCGAGGGCAGCTCCTTCTCGATGAATGCGCGCACCTCGCTGCGAAAGGCCGCCTCTTCGGGGTTGTCTGCAAAGTTCACGGTGTCTCTCCTTCCGCCGTTGGCGGGCCGCCAGGGCTCGTCGCCCTGCCGGCCTATGCCCTCGGCAATCCCAGCCCGCGCGATGCGATGATGTTGCGCTGGATCTCGCTCGTCCCGCCGCCAACGGTGCTCGTCGTGGCGTACAGGTACATG
>Ga0334722_10001762_pt1 | contig 25967 bp, 21 predicted proteins | sample C3_bottom_MG_FD_207210 | JGI IMG/M metagenome (GOLD analysis project Ga0334722, IMG submission 207210) | Sediment microbial communities from Yellowstone Lake, YNP, Wyoming, USA - C3_bottom | ecosystem: Environmental > Aquatic > Freshwater > Lake > Sediment | place: USA: Wyoming | collected... | reverse complement strand
TGATGTGGACGGAAGAGGTCTACCGCATCCATGAAATGGACCTGGCCTACAAGCCGGCCGTGAACGAGGGCATCAAGTTCTATGCACCCGAATCCCGGCCGGTCATAGAGCAGGCCGTGCAGAAAGCCATCGAGCACGGCGAACCGTTCGATGTGGAGCTGGAGATCATTACCGCCAAAGGCAACCGCCGGTTCGTGAATGCCATCGGGAAAGCGGATTCCGGACGCCGCAGGGTCTATGGATTCTTTCAGGACATCACCGAGCGAAAGAAGGCGGACTTGCTGCTGCAGGACAAGACGAATAAACTTGAGTCGGCGATGAACAATATCAAAGTACTGAGCGGACTGCTGCCGGTCTGTTCACACTGCATGAAGATCCGCGACGACAAAGGCTCATGAAAACAACTGGAGGAATACATCAGCCAGCATTCCGAGGCCAAGTTCAGCCACGGCATCTGTGAAGATTGCCTGAACAAGCTGTATCCGAACGAGGCTAAGCGAATGCGGGAAGAAGAGGAACAGAAAGGATAGCAGAGAAACAGTCGGAAAAACCGCCAGAGCCCGAAGGAAATCGCAAAACCGCATCTTCAACAGCCTTCTCAGCAGTATACCCCTACCTTTTCTTGCTCAAACCGTGGGCAGGTGACGCCGGGACCGGACGGACGTCATGCACGTTCAGATCGACCAGCCTCGGTCCGGGCAGCGGCTTGTGGCCGAAGGGAAGCGGCAGCACGTGCCGGCGCGTCGGCGCCTTGAGCCTGTCGAAGGCCGGTACTCCCCGCACCAATGGGCCGCATGGGCCCAGCCGCCGACGACCTCGGCGGTATAATCGAGACGTCGAAGCAACCGCTCTTCGTCGAAGTAGAATATCTGCCGGCGTGAATGAGTGGGAATGTCCTCAGGGAAGGTCACCTGCAATCGGGTGAGCGATGCCAGTTCTCCCCGCAGCGGTTCAAGGCTCTCGACGACAACGCCCTTGCGGCCAAGCAGGAACGGCGCGGTCAGATAGTTCCAGGTGGCATAGCCCGCGAAGTAGATGAAGTCCAGGTCGTCCCACTTGAAGAGCCGCCGTATGCCGTGAAAAGCCTCACGCGGGTTCTTTCTTGCCGCTATGATCTTCCCTTCGCTGTCGATGATGCGGACCTCTGCGTTCCCGATGAGCTCGGAGGTCTGGCCCGCTTTCGGAAAATCAAAGAAGGAGAATTTCGGCTCGTGCGCGGCAGCCCGCATCTTGACGCGTTGCAGGACAGGCCGCTGTTTGGCCGTGAACAGGAACCCGCCGGCCGAGATCTCCGCGTCGATGGCTTCCAGGCTGCTCCAGTATTCCCGTCCGCCGTGCGCTTCGATGGCTTCGTTCACTATCTGCATCGCGTTCGCGATAACCATTTCGGTCCTCCCCTCGCAGAATGACTATTTCCAATCGATAGAACGTATCCGGGTCATGCCCGGGATCAATCCGCACAGGTCCCGGCCGTCCCTGGTGCTGAGGAGCATCGTTCCCGCAGAAGCCTGCATCGCCGCGCCCCTACTTGCGATCGGGCGGTGCGTGCGTGGTCCTGAGCGGAAGTTCGGGGAGGAACAGGACCACGACGAACGCAAGCGCGACGGCGATCGAACCGATGAGGAACGTGGTGCTGATCGCGTGCCGGTAGGCGCCGATGACGATCGCCTTCTGCGCCGCGGGCAGCTGTTCGATCTGGTGGATCCCCTGCTCGAGCAGCGACCGCGCACCCCGCACCAGGCCCGACCACTCTTCGGCATGGAGCGCCTGCAGCTGCGCCGTCATGATGGCGCCGGAGATCGCGACGCCGAAGGTGCCGCCGAGCGAACGGAAAAAGGCCATGGCCGCCGTCGCCGAGCCCATTTCCACCGGAAGGACCGAATTCTGAATGGCGACCATGAGGTTCGGCATGACCAGGCCGAAGCCCATGCCGAGGATGACAAGCGAGACCTCGATGAAGCCGATGCTCGCTCCCGCGGTGGCCGCATACATGACCGCGAGGAACGCCAGCGTTGCCGCGGCCAGCCCCACGACGGGAAAGATCTTGTAGCGCCCGGTGCGGGACACGAGCCGTCCCCCGAAGAACGACGCGACGACCACGCCGCCGGTCATGGGCGCGAGCATGAGCCCGGCGCGCGCGGGCGCGAACCCGAGCACGAGCTGGAAAAAGAGCGGCAGGAAGACCGCCGCGCCGAACAGGCCCATGAACGTAAGGAACATGACGCTCGTCGATATGACGAAGACCCGGTTGTGAAAGATATGGGGAGGAAGCACGGGCTCGCCGGCGCGGCGCTCCGTATACACCAGCAGCGCGAGCAGGACGACGACCGATCCGGCCAGGCCCAAAATGACCGGCGACGACCAGGCGTACTGCACCCCGCCCCAGGTCAGCACCAGGAGCAGCGCGACCGTCGCGGCAGTGAGCAGCAGTGCCCCGGCATAGTCGATCCGGTGGGAGACGACGCGGCGCGGCCGATGGAACCCGAAGATGAAAAAGAGGAGGGCCAGAGCGCCGACCGGCAGATTGACGAAGAAGATCCAGCGCCAGGACAGCGCGTCGGTGATGAACCCGCCGAGCAGCGGCCCCGCGATGCTGGAGAAGGCGAAGACCGCGCCGAAGTAGCCCTGGTAGCGCCCCCGCTCGCGCGGCGGGACAAGGTCCGCCACGGTCGTCATTGCGAGCGTCATGAGGCCGCCCGCGCCGAGCCCCTGGATCCCGCGATAGATGACCAGCTGGGTCATGGAACCGGCCAGGCCGCAGAGGCTTGACCCGGCAAGGAAGATAAGGATCGCGATGATGAACAACGGCTTGCGGCCGTACAGGTCGCTCAGCTTCCCGTAGAGCGGCGTGGTCGCCGTCGAGGTGAGCATGAACGACGTGACCACCCACGACAGATGGGAAAGGCCGCCCAGGTCGCTCACGATACGCGGAAGCGCGACGCCGACGATGTTCTGATCGAGCGACGCGAGCATGAGCGCCAGCATCAGCCCCGCGAAGACGGTCCTGACCTCCCGTGGGGACGGCGGCGATATGTCGGAAAGTTCTTGTGACACGAGAAATGATTATAGTGACAGGGCAGGCGCTGTGTCAAGGCAAGAACAGCGGGATACGGGGGCGGCGGAGAGATTGTTTGGTCGGAATGGCACTCATGTCAAATGGGTGACCCCATCGCCTGTCAAACTAGAGCAAAAATTCGATCCTAAACCTGCGAAGGGAAGTAATTACGGACCGTATTCGCCCCAACAAGCTCCTTCAGCATCGAATAGTTTTTTCTTTCGAACCGTACGCGTCCCGCTGGAATTGCAGGATTTATTCGTAATTTCTCTGCAAAATCTCGTACAGACGAGGCTGAGTAATTCTTGGAAAGTCCCGACTTGCTCCATTCCTTCGACGGGATAAGCGCTTCAGAGGCAAACTTGTCAGCATCCTTCTCTACTGCATCGGTACCGCTTTTTGCAAGGTCATCGAAAAACGTATCCACATCATCCTTATCCAGATGGAGCGAGATGTGGGCCAACTCATGGCAAAGCGTGAACCAGAAATTGTCCAGCCGATCAAACCGTGTTGTGATTGCAACAACAGGCGAACCATCGGGCAGTTTCAGAGCGGCGCCATCCAGAAAGGTCTTAGGAAGATGGCGTTCTGCTACAAAATGAATGCCGTTCTTGTTCAAAAACTCTTTTGCGAGCTTGGGACCATCATCGAGATAACTGAGACGGACAAGCTCGCTGAGGAAGTCCTTGCTAATTGAACCCCGACGGTACTTCGGCAACGATTCGCGCATAGCTAAGGTAGCAACCCGTATCCGCCACGCTGCCAGAGCGTAAGGGTCCATATGGCTTCCGCTCCGTACGTGGTTCCTGGTAAGGATGGGACGCAAGGCGTCAACTCCGAGTGGACCGGCGAAGGCCGCCAGTAAGTCCTCGCGCTGCTCCTTCGCCTCGGCTAGAGTCCCATGAAATCCCGCGAACCAGCCGCGTTTGAGCATCTGCGCAAGGGGAAAACGATGACCTTGGAGGGCCGGAGAATTCGGATCAAGCTTGGCACCCGGTTTTTGAAGCATAACTTCAGCTGGAATCCCCAGGTCCGACACAAGGTTGCGAATCATGCTCAAACTGAGACTTCGTTGACCGGACAGTACTTCCGACACCTTGCTCGGGCTGCCGATATAGGAGACCATGTCCTTAGGCTTCAAGCCCTGCTGTTCCATCCGAAACTTGATCGCCGTCAGGGGATCAGGCAATTCAATCGGAAACACCTTGGCTTCGTACATTTCCACCAGCGTCGCGAGCAACTCCAGTTCATCGCCCTCCGGAGTCCCGGAAACAGCGTCGAAAATCTCGTCGATTCGGGCCATGGCCGCTTTATGGTCTTTTTTTGTTTTTATAATTTTCGGTTTCATTATATGGTCTCCGCGTCTATCTTGTCGTACTGCTTGTGCGTTCCGACGAAGCGGATATAGACAATTCCAGTTGAAAAGTTTATTGAGACGACCAGGCGATACTTGTTGCCGCAGATATTGAATATGACGCGGCCGGATTTCAGAATGCTGGCATCCCTGTATTTAGCCTTGATATCGGCCGGTGTCTTCCATGCGGCATTCTTCGCTTCAGCATACCACGCCCGCAATTCTGCTTCAGCCGCTGGTTCTGCCTTCCAGTACTCCTTCAGGGTTTTAAGTGAGATTGTACGCATAGTATACCAAATTCCCTAGGTGCGGGTCAAGCAAAAGTTCCCATTTTGGGAATTTATTATTACGACGACTTCGTCACGCAGTAGGACTCTGCTCATACAAATATTTCTGAAACCCCACAAACACACCTCTGATCTTCTCCGGCGGCCCCAGGTCTCTCGTCGCATCCGGTATGGAGCCATGGTATTTCAGTTTCAGCAGCGGCGACAGCTTCTCCTGGTCCAGCTCTTCTACTCCTTCTTTCACATACTGCGCCAGCACAAAATCCAGAAAAGCGCGCTGTTTGTCCGTAAAGCTGGCCAGAATCTTCCCCTTGGCCCTAGTGGCCCGTTCCTCCCGTGTGACAGTTGGCAGGGCATATCTGACATAGGCAAGGACATCGAACAAGTCGCTTTTTTCTGCGTCAATGATCTTCTGCATCTCGGCCATCTGTTCCTTGCCAAAGCCCGCCTCCGCCAATTTCGCCAGGAAGGCCTTCCGCGTATCAGGAGCGCTCCAGATCCTGCGCAGCTCTGCTTCGTCCTTGAAAAGCTCAGGCAGCTTGCCGAAGAGCGCCTCCATAAACTGCTGCGCAAAACCATTGGCAAAACCATTAGGGTCAGGTCTAAAAACCATTGGGGTCAGGTCTATAATGTTTATATTCCTTAACTTCGCCACTTCCATACCTTGCTATCCGCCCTCAGACGCCAGCATGCGGTCGATCTAAACTTATGTCTTCGGATTCTTGTAGCATGGTTTAGGGATTGAGCAACAATGAAGGTTCGAGCGCTGATGACACGATGAGGATATTGTAAATAGCAGAAAAACGCAAGAAATTCGACGGGGTATTTATGGGGGAGGGTTAATAAGACGATTCAAAGTTCAATATTCAAAATTCAAGGTTGAAGCTCCCAGAAGCAAAATGCATGGAGCTTCGATCCTCAGGGTAGAAATAATTTATTCTAATCGCTTACTAACCCCTTACAAACTACGGGGAATGCGCTCGCTCCTGGATTCAAGGTTTAAGGATCAAGGGTAACCTGAGAACAGCAAAGGCGATCCCTCAGCTTCGGCCCCGCCATCTATCTCACATCTCGCACACCAGTTCCTCGATCTCCTTCGAGAAGGTGGCATAGTTCGTTGAATAGTCGATGGGACATTCGACGACAACGACCTTCTGCAGGTCGAATGCCTTCTTGAGCACCTCGGAGAGATTATCACCCTTCTTCACCGTCATACCGACCGCTCCGTGGCTCTCGGCGAACCGCGCGAAGTCAGGATTGGTGTAGTCCAGCCCGAAGTTCGTAAATCCCATGTTCTGCTGCTTCCACTTGATGAATCCGAAGGCGTTGTCGTTCAGGATGAGCACGACGACCGGGATATTCAGCCGCACCGCGGTCTCAAGCTCCTGCGCGTTCATCATGAACCCGCCGTCGCCCACGACGGCCAGCACCTTTTTCTCGGGATGGACCAGCTTCGCCGCGATGGCGGCGGGCAGGCCCGCGCCCATGGTAGCGAGTGCGTTGTCGAGGATGAAGGTGTTCGGATTGTAGGTACGGTAGAGCCGGGAGAACCAGAGCTTGTAGATGCCGTTGTCCAGCGTCAGGATATCGTCTTCGCCGAGCGCCTTGCGCACATGGCAGACGACCTCCTTCGGACGCGGGGGGAAGATCGTCTCGCAGGTCGTCGTGAGCTTCTCGTCCAGGAACACCCGGAGGTCCGCGAACACTTTGTCGTCCCGCTTTTTCACTTTCGGGCTGAGCAGCCGGAGCGACACGGAAACGTCGCCGACCATCTCGAATTCGGGATCGTAGTACCGGTCCACGTCGGCCTCGACGAAGTCGATGTGGATGATCTTCTTGTCCAGCGCCCGGTTCCAGACATAGGGTGGATATTCCACGATGTTGTAGCCGACGGTGATGATGAGGTCCGCCCGGTCGATGCCGCAGTTCACGTAGTCCCGCTTGTGGATGCCCGTGGCGAAGAGGCTGTAGGGCGATGCATCGGAGACCACGCCCTTCCCCATCTGCGTGTGCACCACATGGATGCCGGTCCGCTCGACGAACTCCCGGAGGTCCTTCGCGATGTGCTTCCGGTTCGCGGCGGCGGAAACGATGAGCAGCGGATGGTTCGACGAATTGATGAGCTCCGCGGCGCCTTCGATCGTCGGGCCGTCGGGGTCCGGCCTGCGCGCGTGGCCCGCCTTCTGGACGCGGGCATCGGTATCGCTTCCCGCCACGTCCTCGGGCAGTTCGATATGGACCGCTCCCGGCCGTTCGGCCTGGGCGTGCTTGAAGGCATTCCGGAGAACCGTGGGGATGGTGCTCGGGTCGGTGATGGACTCAGCGCTCTTGGTGACGGGCTTCATCAGGCTTACAACATCAATAAGCTGAAAGCAGGCCTGCCAGTTGTCGCGGATCGCCTTCTGGCCGGTGATGGCGATGAGCGGCGCGCCGATGAGCTGCGCATGGGCGATCCCGGTCACGAGGTTCGTAGCTCCCGGTCCCAAGGTCGCGAAGCAGACGCCCGCCTTGCCGGTGAGCCTGCCGTAGGTCGCCGCCATGAAGGCCGCCGCCTGTTCGTGGCGCGTGAGGATGAACTTGATGCGCGAGGTGCGGAGCGATTCGAGGAAGTCGAGGTTCTCCTCGCCCGGAAGGCCGAAGATGTACTCGACGCCTTCCTCTTCGAGCTGTTTGACGAACAGGTCCGATGCTTTCATTCAGACTCCTAACAGATAATTTTGCCACGGAGGCACGGAGACACGGAGAAAAACGAGCCACAAAACCTTTGCCAGAAGTAGGCGCCTCCAGGCGACACTTATTTACACTGATAACGGCTATGATAACGGCGGATAGATCATGTAGGGGCAACCCTATGTGGTTGCCCTGAATAAAGGGCGGCCACGCAGGGCCGCCCCTACGAATCATAAACCTGTTTTCATTCTGATCTATATTTACTGCAATCCGTCAGATGCTCCTTCAGCAGCCCCCTCGCCACATACTTTTTACAGTGCGGACAGGGCTCACAGAACGGTACTGGATGCTCCAGCAAGGCCCCTGGTTTATGACACGGGCATTTGCATTTCCAAACCGAGACGGCCTCGCTATTTTCCTTTTGCGATTTGACTTTTACCGTGTTCATCCGTGGTTATTCCAGATTCTCTCCGTGACGCCGTGTCTCGCCTAGAGGCGCCTATTTCTGGCCGTGGTGGAGGTTATTCCTTCACGACGATCGTCTTGATGTTCACGAACTCCATCAACCCGTAATGCGACAGCTCCCGCCCCACGCCGGACTTCTTCGTCCCGCCGAAGGGCAGCCGCGGATCGGAGCGCACCATGTCGTTGATGGCCACAAAACCCGTGTCGATGCGCCGGGCAAGCATCTCGGCGCGCACCGTGTCCTTCGACCAGATGGCCGCGCCAAGGCCGTACTCGGTGTTATTCGCGGCGGCGATCGCCTCGTCCTCGTTCTGTACTATGACAATTGGCGCAATGGGCCCGAAGACCTCGTCGGAGAGCACCTGCATGTTCTGAGTGGCGTTCAGCACCACGCACGGCGCGAAGAAATACCCTTTCGACAACGGCTGCGGCAGCTCGACGGTCTTCGCCCCTTTCCGCTTTGCATCCTGGAGCTGGGCCCTCAGGCCGTCGCGGATGTCCTTCCGCGCCACCGGGCCGATGTCCGTGGCCGGATCCATGGGATCGCCGATCTTCATCTCGCGCAGCCGGGCGGTGAAGTGCTTCGTGAACTCCTCGGCGACGCTCTCCATTACGATGAACCGCTTGGCCGCGATGCAGCTCTGGCCGCTGTTCACCATGCGGCTGTTCGCCGCGGTCCGGGCCGCCTTCTCAACGTCCGCGTCGGCCAGAACGATGAAGGGGTCGGACCCGCCCAGTTCCAGAACCAGCTTCTTGATCTTTCTGCCCGCGTGGGCACCGATCTCCTCGCCGGCGCGGTTGCTGCCCGTGAGCGCCACAGCGTCCACGAGGTCGTCATCGATCAGCTTCACCGTTGCCGCGGGATCGATCAGCAGGGTCTTGAACACGCCGTCCGGGAAGCCTGCCTTCCGGAATGAGTCCTCGATGGCGAGCGCCGTCATCGGCACGTTCGACGCGTGCTTCAGCACGACCACATTGCCCGCGCTGACCGAAGGGACCGCCGCGCGGAAGACCTGCCAGAAGGGAAAGTTCCAGGGCTCGACCGCCAGCACGATGCCCAGCGGCTCATAGTCCACATAGCTCTTCTTCGCTTCCGTCGCCACCATTTCGGGCAGCAGGAAGCGTTCGGCATTCGCCGCGTAGTAGTCGCACAGCGTGGCGCTCTTCTCCACCTCTGCCAGGGCGTCCTTGATGGGCTTGCCCATCTCCTTTGTCATCAGCTCGGCGTAGCCGCGCTTCTCGGCGCGCAGCACTTCTGCCAGCCGCGTCACGTGGGACAGGCGCTCGGTGATCGGCGTCGCGCGCCAGCCTGCGAACACCGCCCGCGACCTGGCAATGATCGCCTGCACTTCTTTGGGCGACATCGTCATGAACTCGTTCATCACTTCTTCGGTGTAGGGATTGATCGAACGGATCATGCCTTTCTCCGTCGTCCTGCTCTTCTTATTTGTCGTTGTCTTCATGTTCTTCACCCCCTTGGCCGGGGACTTTTTCTTCGTGGTCTTTTTCTTGATCGCCTGCTTCTTCGCTGTCTTCTTCGCTGTCTTCTTTTTCATCGCAGCCCCCTATTGAGAACCTTACAACCTCATCACGAATTACACGAATAAATGCCGAATGACACGAATGAAGAACGTTTACCTTCTTGTTTCAGATACAACTGCATAGCGACTTTCAGTTATTCGTGCTATTCGTCCATTCGTGACATTCGTGTTCACATATTTCTATTCATTTCCGTTCCTCGATCGGCGTGTACGTGCACGCTTCCTTGCCGCAATAGTTCCCGGTGTACTCCGCTGACGGCCGGTAGAGCGCCGGCTTCTCCCCATGGGCGTCGCCGAACTTCTCTTCGATGATGTGCGCGGTCCAGCCCGCGATGCGGGACACGGCAAAGAGCGGCGTCATCATATCTCCCGGGATCCCCATCATGTGGTAGACCGGTGCGCTGAAGAAGTCCACATTGGGCTTGATGGTGTCCTTCCCCCGCTTCACGAACTCGGCCACGGCCGTTTCCTCTATCTGCGTCGAGAGCCGGCACCAGTGCTCCTGTCCCAGCTTCCTGCCGATGCGAAAGCACATGTCCTTCAGGTACTTCGCCCGGGGGTCCGTTGTCTTGTAGACCGCGTGGCCCATGCCCATGATCTTCCGGCCCGCTTCAAGTTCCTTTCGGACCCAGCCGGGCACGTCCCGCTCTTTCTCGAGCGCGTCGAGCATCTTCATGACCGCGGCGTTCGCCCCGCCGTGAAGCGGCCCCGACAGGGCGCCCACCCCGGCCGCCACGGCCGCGTACATATGCGCCTGCGTGGATACGACCGCCCGGCAGGCGAACGTCGAGGCGTTGAACGAGTGGTCCGCGTGCAGCACCAGGCAGGTATCGAGGTCCGTTGCGATGTCGTCATCGGGGCGCGTTCCCGTCATCTGCCACAGGAAGTTCCCCGCGTGGGACAGTTTTGCGTTAGGAGCGGGCAGGTCCCTGCCGTTCCGGGTGCGGTGCCACGCGGCGACGACAGAAGCCGTGCGGGCGATCAGCCGGGCGGCCTTCCGCTCGTTCGCCTCCCTGGATTCGTCCGCAAGGTCCGGATCGGCGGCAGCCAGCAGCGGGACCGCCGCCTGCAGGACATCCATCGGCCCCGCGGACGCGGGAAACTTCCGGAGCGCGTCAAGGACAAACCCGGGGACCTCACGCGCCGCGACCAGCTGCCGGGTGAACGCCTGCAGCTCGCCGGCAGTGGGAAGTTCTTCGTGGTGCAGGAGGTACGCGGTCTCCTCAAAGGTCGAATGCTCGGCGAGTGCCTCGATGCGGTAACCGCGGTAGATCAGGACGCCGTTGGTGCCGTCCACGTGGCTGATGCGCGTGTCCGCGACCTTTACGCCGCGCAGGCCGATGTTCTTGGTAGTGCTCGTTTCCGCCATGGATTGACCTCACAAAAACCTTTGACTGATTTACAAAAGTTGGCGCCTCTATTTGTAGGGGCGGCCCTGCGTGGCCGCCCTTTATTCAGGGCAACCACATAGGGTTGCCCCTACATGACCCTACCCGCCTTTATCGTTTTTCCAATCCGCCTTTTCCGTGTCAAGGACTCTGACCTGCTTATTCTCTTTTTTTAAGTTCCTGCTTCACAAAGTTCAGCGTCCCGCCCGCGAGCAGATGTTTCCGCTGACGGTCTGAAACATCCAGTACCGTGATGATCGTCCTGCCGTCCACCTCGACCGGGATCTCCCGGTCCCCCTGTTCGATATGTTTCCGTACGTCGGAAAGGATGACCTTCGTACCCTTGGCAATCTTATCATAATCGGCCGGATTCTTAAAGGTAAGCGGCACGATGCCGAAGTTGCACAAGTTGGACTTGTGGATGCGGGCGAAGCTCTTGACGATCTTGGCGCGTACGCCAAGGTACCGCGGCGCAAGCGCCGCATGCTCCCGGCTCGATCCCTGGCCGTAGTTCTCGCCGCCGATGACCGCCACGTCGCCCCGCTTGCGGGACTCTTTCGCGAAATCGGGGTCCACGGCGGAGAAGACGAACTCGCTTATGGCCTCGATGTTCGACCGGAGCGGCAGGATCTTGTTCCCCGCCGGCATGATCGCGTCCGTCGAAATATTGTCGCCCACCTTCAGCACGACCTCAAGCGTCAGCCTGTCGGGCAAGGCCGCGAGGAGCGGGAGGGGCCGGATGTTCGGGCCGCGTACGATCGCGGTCGTTCTCAGGCCATCGGACGGGAAGATGACCGAACGTTCGTCAATAATGTATTTCTTCGGGTCGACGATGCGGGGATAGGCCATCTCCTTCGCAAGGTCCCGGGGGTCCGTGATGACGCCGGTGATCGCCGCTGCCGTCGCCGTCTCGGGCGAGCAGAGATAGACCTTGTCGTCCTTGGTGCCGCTCCTGCCGGGAAAGTTCCTCGGGAACGTGCGGAGGCTCACCTCTCCCGTGCCCGGCGCCTGCCCCATGCCGATGCAGCCCTGGCATCCCGGCTCATGCACCCGGCAGCCCGACGTGAGGAACGACAGGAGGCCGCCCTGCTGCGCCACGTTCTCGATCACCTGTCTGCTCCCGGGATTCACATGAAAGTTCACGTCACTGTGGACGCGCCTGCCTTCGAGCATCCTTGCGGCCACCATGAGGTCGCGGAAGGACGAGTTGACGCTGCTGCCCACGATGGCCTGGTCCACCTTAATGCCGGCGGCCGCGCGCACGGTCACCACGTTTCCCGGCGACGATGGCTTGGCGATCAGCGGCTCAAGCTGTGACAGGTCGATCTCCGCCTGTTCATCGTACGCGGCTCCCTCGTCTGCGGCGAGCGGCACCCAGTCCTTGCCTCTGCCCTGCGCTTCGAGGTATTCCCTTGTCCGCTCGTCGGACGGGAAGATCGACGTGGTCGCGCCGGTCTCGGTGCCCATGTTCCCGATGGTCTCCCGGTCCGTGGCGGACAGGGACACAACTCCCGGTCCGTAGTATTCGATGATCCTGCCGACGCAACCTTTGACATCATATCGCCGGAGCATCTCGAGGATCACGTCCTTGGCGCTTACCCAGTCCGGCAGGGCTCCGGTGAGCTTCACCCCGAGCACCTTGGGACAGGTCAGATGGTAGGGATAGCCGGCCATTGCCAGCGCGATATCCAGTCCGCCCGCGCCGATACCGAGCACCGACACGCCCGCAGCACCGGGTGTATGGCTGTCGGCGCCGAGAAGCGTCCTGCCCGGCACGCCGAAACGCTCCATATGCACCTGATGGGAAACGCCGTTCCCCGGCTTGCTGAAATGGACGCCGTACCGCGCAGCCGCGGTCTGGAGGAACCTGTGGTCGTCGGCGTTCTTGTTGTCCGTCTGGAGGAGGTTGTGGTCGACGTACTGGGCGGCGAGCCCGACCTTCACCCGGTCGAGCCCCAGGGCCTCGAACTCGAGCATGGCGAGCGTCCCCGTGGCATCCTGCAACAGGGTCTGGTCGATCGCGATGCCAATGTCCTCACCGGCAGCCAGCGTTCCTTCGACCCGATGGGCTTCCAGTATCTTATGGGTAAGGTTCCTTTTCATAACACTGTGTCGGCCAGCCAAACAGGACGGCAATGATCCTAATTAAATTCTATCACCTTCCCTGCCGATGTCAACTGCATATGAACCTAACCCAAGCAAACCGGAACTAAAAAAGGCTTCTCTCGCAGAGCACGCAGCCAACAGTAGGCGCTTCTAAGCGAGGGCGCAGAGTTAAATCAAAATCTGTAAGTCTTGGTTCTCGTCCGGAACATTTTTTGAGCTTTTCTCTGCGAGCTCTGCGCCTCTGCGAGAATACTTCTTGAGAATATAATTTGTTATGTTGCGGCTAATTTTCCTCCGACAGCTCCGTCCGCACCAGGGCAAGGATCGCGGAATGGGGAACGATGAGGTATTTCTTCTCCTCGAACTCGATCTCCATGGCCGCGTCCTTCAGGAAGATGGCGTAGTCCCCTTCCTTGGCCTGAAGCGGCATGTATTTCACTTCCTTTGCTCCCGCCTTCCACGATTCCTCGGGAGTTGATTCGGGAATGGCGTATCCCGGCCCCGTCTTGACCACCGACCCGCCCTGGACCTTTTCCTTTTCCCGTACCGTAGGGGGCAGATACAGCCCCGACGATGTCTTGTCCGACCCTGCGTCCGGATCGACCAGCACCCGGTCGCCAACGACGATGAGGTTCTTCTTGGTCTTCATGCAAATTTCCGCCTTTTGTTAAAACCGTTTATTCCCCTTCGCATCCTGGTTCTTTTTAAGCTGCTTCAGGAATTCCTTCCGCGGCATCTCCTCGGCGCCGAGGCTGAGGAGATGCGGGTTCGTCACCTGGCAATCGATGAGAGGGACCCCCTTCTCCTTCAGCCGTTCGACGAGATGGTAGAGCGCGATCTTGGAAGCTTCGGGCCTGAGATGGAACATGGACTCGCCGCTGTAGGTCCCGCCGATCGATATGCCGTAGAGGCCGCCGGCGAGCTTGCCGTCCATGAAGACCTCGGTCGAGTGGGCGAATCCCAGCTGATGCAGGCGGACGTACGCATCCTGCATCTCACGGGTGATCCAGGTGCCCCGCTGCCCTTTGCGTTTAGCGGCCGAGCACTGCCGGATCACTTCTTCGAAACAGGAGTCGAACCGGACCTCGTAGTTACCCTTCTTGAGCGCCTGGCGGAGGCTCGTGGATATTCTCAGTTTCTCCGGCCGGAGCACGCACCGGGGATCGGGCGACCACCACATGATCGGCTCGCCCTTGCTGAACCAGGGGAAGATGCCGTTGGCATACGCCAGCAGCAGACGCTCCGGCGACAGATCACCGCCGACGCCGAGAAGGCCGTCCTCTTCGGCAAGCTCGGGGTCGGGGAACAATAGTTCATCAGGGATCTGGTAAACAGGCATGGGGTGAAAGGATAATTCAATATTCTATATTCAAGATTCAATATTCAATACTTAACGAAACTCTGCCTCAGACCAGCAAAGCATAAAACAATTCCACTGCGCACGGCGTCTCACGCAGAGGCGCAGAGTTCGCAGAGAACAGCTAATAAATGATCTGGTGAATAAAGACTTAAAGGTTTTGATTTAACTCTGCGTCCTCTGCATGCTCTGCGAGAGACGCTCTTTTCGTTCCGGCTTGTCCGGGCTTGATCTGATCTAAGAAACGTGACTCAAAAGGAGTCTATCACTTATCCGGATCGCCCTTCTTCTTGAACACGTCCGGGTTGATGTTGCCGGAACCCGGCCCGCCGCACTCGGGGATATAGCAGGTCACATCGACATACTCGCATTTCTCTTTGCATGACGGACAGATCTCCGGCGGTGTGTCCGCGTTGATCGTGTTGCCGCATTTATTGCATTTCCATGCTGTCATGGCCGCCTCCTTCATGTCTGCTTTGAGACTACCCCAGAACCGCGCAAAAATCAAGGCGGCCGGATGTAATGTATCTTGACAAAAAAAACAATCCCTGTTACCGTACTTCCCAGCAGCATCGCGGACGCTTGACGGCGTCCGCCCCTGTCCGAAGGAGCGTTCCCATGCCTTCCCCAGCCATCTGTTCCACCAGCCCCTGCTATAGCATCCTGATCCGGCTCGAGATCGACAACGTCATTGGCAAGTTCGCGCAGATCGCGGTCGCCATCGGCACGGCCGGCGGGAACCTCGGCGCCGTGGACATCGTTCGCGTCGAACGCGGCAAGATCATCCGCGACGTGACCGTGGATGCCCGGGACGCGGACCACGAACGGGAGATCGTCCGCGCCATCAAGGCCGTGGGCGGCGTCAAGGTCGTCCGGACCATGGACCGGACCTTCACCGCGCACGAAGGCGGCAAGATCGAGATCCGCAGCAAGATGCCGATCCGTGACCGCAACGACCTCTCCCAGGTCTATACCCCCGGCGTGGCGCGGGTATGCATGGATATCCATGCACATCCGGAGCATGTCTATCGCTACACGATCAAGAAGAACACCGTGGCCATCATCACCGACGGCACAGCGGTCCTCGGCCTGGGCGACATCGGGCCGGATGCGGCCATGCCTGTCATGGAAGGCAAGGCGATGATCTTCAAGGAGTTCGCAGACATCGACGCCTTTCCCATCGCGCTCCGGACCAAGGACCCTGATGAGATCGTGGCCACCGTCAAGAACATCTCCACGTCCTTCGGCGGCATCAACCTCGAGGACATCTCGGCACCGCGGTGTTTCGACATCGAGATGCGGCTTCGGAAGGCGCTGCCCATGCCGGTCATCCACGACGACCAGCACGGTACTGCGGTCGTGGCCCTTTCTGCGCTCATCAACGTGGGCAGGCTGTTCAAGAAGGACATCAGGAAGTTCCGGGTCGCCATGGTCGGTGCTGGCGCGGCCGGCACCGCGATCGCAAAGATCCTCCTGGCCTACGGCATCAAGGACATCACGGTCTGCGACAGCAAAGGCGTGGTCTATGCCGGCAGGCGGATCGGCATGAACCCCCATCTCTCGGCCCTCGCGAAGATGACCAATCCGCGCAAGATCAGGGGAACGCTCAGCGACGCCATGAAGGGTGCCGACGTGGTCATCGGCGTCTCGGCGCCGAATGTGATCAAAGCGGACGACGTCAGGAAGATGGCGAAGAACCCCGTTGTCTTCGCGCTTGCCAATCCGGACCCGGAGATCGCTCCCGAGGTGGCCCTGCCGCTCGCGCGGGTCCTTGCCACCGGCAGGTCCGACTACCCGAACCAGATCAACAACATGCTGGCCTACCCCGGCATTTTCCGCGGGCTGCTCGACGTCCACGCCAGGGGTGTGAACGAAGCGGTGAAGCTCGCCGCGGCCGAAGCGATCGCCCACATGGTGAAGGCCGACGAACTGCACGAGGACTACGTCATTCCGAGCCCCTTCGACAAGCGCGTGGTCCACGCCGTAGCACATGCGGTTTCCGAGGCGGCGAGACGCACCGGACTCGCGGAGCGGTAAGACCGACGCGGGGACGGGAAGACAGGGAAAAAGAGGACCTTTGACACAGATAAATGCGGATTTTTGAAGACGATAAAAGCGGATACCTCTTTGACTCTGGTTTAAAACCACGAACGCTTTTGATCTATCCGCCGTTATCATAGCTTCTCTCAGCGTCTTCAGTGTCAAAGATCCTTTTCGTTTTCGCGTTGCTTTTTTCGAAAGGTTGTCATGTCGGAATATAGAATAGAGAAGGACTCCCTCGGCGACGTGAAGGTCCCGAAAGACGCGCTCTACGGGGCGCAGACCCAGCGTGCCGTCGAGAACTTTCCGGTGAGCGGCATCCGCTTCCCCCGCGTCTTCATCCGCGCCCTCGGCCTCATCAAGGCCGTCTCCGCCGAGGTGAACGCGGGACTGGGGCTGCTCGACGCGAACATCGCTAACGCGGTCCATCTCGCCGCACTCGAAGTGGCTGAAGGCAAATGGGATGCCCACTTCCCGCTGGACATCTTCCAGACCGGCTCCGGCACCTCCACGAACATGAACGCCAACGAGGTCATCGCGAACCTCTCTTCAAGGTCGCTCGGCGCTCCCGTCCATCCGAACAATCACGTGAACATGGGGCAATCATCGAACGACGTGATCCCCGCGGCGGTCCACGTGGGCGCTTACCTCGAGGTCCACGAGGTGCTGCTGCCCGGCCTCCTGCATCTGCACGCAGCGCTCAAAAAGCGCGAAGCGGAACTTGGCGGCATCGTCAAGACCGGCCGGACGCATCTCATGGACGCCATGCCGGTCACGCTCGGCCAGGAGATCTCCGGCTGGGCATTCCAGGTTCAGCAGGCCGTCGAGCGGATCGAAGCCACCCTTCCCCGGCTGGCGCAGCTCGCCATCGGCGGAACCGCCGTCGGGACCGGAGTGAATGCTCCGAAGGAGTTCGGCAGGATCGTTGCTTCGCGTCTAGCAGGCCGGACCGGGCTGCCTTTCGCTGAAACGGCGAATCATTTCGCGGCCCAGGCAACGATGGACACGGCGGTTGAACTTTCCGGACAGTTGAAGGCAGCTGCCTCTTCCTTCATAAAGATGGCGAACGACCTGCGTTGGATGAACAGCGGTCCGATCGCGGGTCTCGGTGAGATCAGCCTGCCGTCCCTGCAGCCCGGGTCGAGCATCATGCCGGGCAAGGTGAACCCGGTCATGTGTGAAATGATGATGATGGTCTCGGCGCAGATAACCGGCAACGATGCCGCCGTCACCCTGAGCAACTCGCACGGAAATTTCGAGCTGAACGTGATGCTGCCCATTATCGCCCACGATCTCCTGCAATCGATCACGCTGCTCGGGAACGCCTCCCGCCTCTTCGCGGACAAGGCAATCGCCGGTTTCACCGTGAACAGCGGGCGCATTGCGTCCCTGGTCGACAAGAACCCCATCCTGGTGACCGCGTTGAACCCGGTCATCGGCTATGACAAGGCCGCGCAGATCGCGAAAAAAGCATACGCGGAAGGCCGCGCGCTCAAGGACGTGGCCGCGGAGATGACGGACCTGTCAAAGGAAGAGCTTGACCGGCTGCTGGACCCGGGGAAGATGACGAAGGGCGGAGTGGAGGGCGCATGAGCGGAAAGCATGGGTCCGGGAGCATGATCGCATGACCGTGGATCGGGATGCCGCGTCAGCGAGCCTGACCGTCTGTCCGTCGTGCGGACAAGGCATAATGGAGGAGGGCCGGTGCGAGTCCTGCGGATGGACGCATGTTCCCGATGCCGCTTCAGGGCGGATGCCGGGAGCACCGGAGAGGGTATGGTTCGATCCCTCGACGCGCAGCCATGTCTATGTGAAACGCTGGCTGTTCACGTATACATCGTTAATCCTCCTGACCCTCATTGGCGTCTCATGCATGGCCGCCTGGGAGCATAATTTGATCCAACGCTTTTTTTCCGGCGAATGGGCTGATATCGTCTTTGCATCAGTAGTGCTCTCTCTGGCGGGATACGCTGCACTTGCGATGGTCATAAACCGGACGACCATCCGGGTAAACCCGACCCGCCTCGTGGTATCGCGGGGGCCCGTCCCGATCCCGTTCCTGGGCAAGATCGACCTGGCTAAGGAGCACATCAAGGGCATTGAAATGTTCCGCGATGTGTTTGATGGAGAAAGGAGCCGCCAAGAAACCGACCAGATCATTGTGGTGACGGATAAGGAACGATTCATTATCATCGAGTTCGGCATTCCGGGGCTTGATCTCCTGGGGAAAAAGCGCTGCGAAGAGCAGGCACGGCAGCTCTACCACTTTCTTCGACGAGTGCTCCAGTTCGACTCTGCGACGCCGAAACCAGTCACAAAATTCGGACAATGAAAGAGGACTGTCATCAGGATGACGTTGTCATATTGTTATAATGCAATTGTTTTCCTGCAAAAAATTGCGCAACGTGCAAGTTTTCAACATGAAAAAGCTACTCCTGACGCTCTTTGCGACACGCCATTCCGCATTTTTTCACTATGTTATGCAGACTTGACAGAACTGTTATATATATGGAACACAACTTGCTTATATAGTGTATTCATAGAATAAGGGAGTCTCTGGAAAGCATATGAATTTGCCTGCATCCACTATCGCCAGAAAACTGATCATGGCCGCCACGGGCCAGCTCATGGTCCTGTTCATCATCCTCCATGTCCTCGGGAACGCGACCATCTATTTCGGCTGGCTCAACGCGTATGCCGCGCACCTGCATGCACTGCCGCCCCTGGTCTGGTCCTTCCGGCTGGGGCTCATCGTGCTCTTCACCTTCCATATATACTACGGCATCGTATTGACCCTTGAGAATTACGCCGCGAAACCGCAGTCCTATGTGATGAGGAACGACCTGAGCGCGACCATAGCCGGCAGGAATATGATCTGGACCGGGGCCGTGGTCGGCTCCTTCCTTATCTATCATCTGCTCCATTTCACGCTGCAGATGACGAACCCCGCCCTCGCCGCGGCGAACCACATGGACGCGTTGGGCAGGCCCGATGTCTTCACCATGGTCGTCAAGAGCTTTCAGAACTTCGGCATTGCTTCCGTCTATCTGCTGGCCATGACCGCGCTGTGGCTGCACCTCTCCCACGGCATCCAGAGTTCCTTCCAGACCTGGGGATTGAACAGCGAGGAGAGCCTTCCGGTCATCAAGCGGGCAGGCGCTTTCGCGGCGATCGTCCTGTTCCTCGCGTATATCGCCGTGCCGGTCCTGATCGCGATGAGAGTAGTGCGGTAGGGGCGGCCCTATGTGGCCGCCCGCACTGGGCAACCACACAGGGTTGCCCCAACATTACATAATTCAATTTATCTCTATGGCAAAAACGATTTGAGGTATTCCAGATCATGACCCTCGACGGCAAAATACCCTCCGGACCCCTGCATGAGAAATGGAACAAGCGCAAACAGGAGATGAAGCTCGTCTCCCCTGCCAACAAGCGCAAGTTCCGGATCATCGTGGTCGGCACGGGGCTCGCCGGCGCGTCGGCCGCGGCGACCCTCGGCGAGCTCGGCTATAACGTCGACGCTTTCTGCTTCCAGGATACGCCCCGGCGCGGCCACAGCATCGCGGCCCAGGGCGGCATCAACGCTGCGAAGAACTATCCCAACGACGGCGACAGCATCGAGCGCCTCTTCATGGACACCATCAAGGGCGGTGATTTCCGCGCGCGCGAGGCGAACGTGTACCGGCTCGCCTCGGTGAGCGGCAGCATCATCGACCAGGCCGTTGCCCAGGGCGTTCCTTTTGCCCGCGACTATGCAGGATATCTCGACAACCGTTCCTTCGGCGGCGCGCAGGTCTCGCGGACCTTTTACGCGCGGGGCCAGACGGGCCAGCAGCTCCTGCTCGGAGCCTACGGAAGCCTTATGCGCCAGGTCAAGGCAGGCAGCGTGAGGCTCCACCCGCGGACGGAGATGCTGGACCTGGTGACCGTGAACGGCGAAGCAAAAGGCATCACCGTGCGTGACCTGGTGAGCGGTGAGGTCTCTTCTTATGCTGCCGACGCGGTCTGCCTCGCGACAGGCGGGTACGCGAACGTGTTCAATCTTTCCACAAACGCCACCGGGTCGAACGTGACCGCTGCATACCGCGCATACAAGAAGGGCGCCTTGTTCGCCAATCCCTGCTTCACGCAGATCCATCCGACCTGCATCCCGGTCACCGGCGACCACCAGTCCAAGCTGACCCTCATGTCGGAGTCGCTCCGGAACGACGGCAGGGTCTGGGTGCCGAAGACCAAGGACGACAACCGCGCGCCCGGAGCCATCCCTGAGGCAGAGCGTGACTATTTTCTCGAACGAAAGTACCCGGCCTTCGGCAACCTCGCTCCGCGCGACATCGCCTCGCGGGCAGCAAAAGAGGTATGCGACGAGGGGCGCGGCGTGGGACCGGGAGGTCGCGGCGTCTATCTCGATTTTGCCGATGCCATCGGACGTCTCGGTGAGGACACGATCCGCGAACGGTACGGGAACCTCTTTGACATGTACGAGCAGATCACCGCGGAGAATGCCTACCGGCGGCCGATGCGCATTTATCCCGCGCCTCACTACACCATGGGCGGCCTGTGGGTGGACTACAATCTCGAGAGCACCATTCCCGGGCTTTTCGTCCTGGGCGAGGCGAATTTCTCCGACCACGGCGCGAACCGGCTCGGCGCAAGCGCCTTGATGCAGGGGCTGGCAGACGGTTATTTCATCGTCTCCTACACGATCGCCAACTATCTGGCGCGGACAACACCCGGCGCGGTGACCGCAGACCATGCGGAGTTCCTGAAATCGCGTGAAGACGTCGCGTGTATGACGAGCAAGCTGCTCGCCATCGACGGAAAGAGGACCGTGAACGATTTCCACCGGGAGCTGGGCAGGCTCATGTGGGAGAACGTCGGGATGGCACGCAGCGAGACGTCATTAAAAAGTGCGCTTTCGCTGATCCCGCGGCTCCGCGCGGAGTTCTGGGAGAACGTCAAGGTGACGGGCACCGGAACCGAACTGAACCAGCAGCTCGAGAAGGCCGGACGCGTCGCCGATTTCCTCGAGTTCGGCGAGCTCATGGCGGCCGATGCCTTGCACCGGAACGAGTCCTGCGGCGGCCACTTCCGCGTGGAGCACGAGATGCCGGATGGTGAAGCGAAGCGCGATGACGAGAACTTCTGCTACGTCGCGGCCTGGGAGTACAAGGGAGCGGACAAGGCTCCGGAGCTCCACAAAGAACCGCTGACGTTCGAGAGCATTAAGTTGGCTGTACGGAATTATAAATAATGCTTGCAGGCCTGCCCGCTTGCCAGCGAACAAGCTCGATCTTGAGGTCTTTATGAACCTAACTCTCTACGTCTGGCGCCAGAAGGGGCCGAATGATGCCGGCAAGCTCGTCCGGTACGAAGCAAAGGACATCACGCCGGACATGTCGTTCCTCGAGATGCTCGACACCGTGAACGAGGATCTGATCAAAAAAGGCGACGATCCCATTGCGTTCGACCATGACTGCCGCGAGGGCATCTGCGGCATGTGCGCGCAGGTCGTCAACGGCATCCCCCAGGGGCCGCAGAAAAAGACCACCATCTGTCAGCTGCACATGCGCCACTTCAGGAACGGCGATACCATCTACATCGAGCCGCTTCGCGCCCGTGCCTTCCCCGTGATCCGGGACCTGGTCGTTGACCGTGGCTCGCTCGACAAGATCATCCAGTCCGGAGGCTACATCTCCGCCCACACCGGGGGCGTGCCTGACGGCAACACCATCCTCATCCCGAAGGACGACGCCGACAAAGCGATGGACGCCGCCGAGTGCATCGGCTGCGGTGCCTGCGTGGCTGCATGCCCGAACGGCTCAGCCATGCTCTTCACCGCCGCCAAGGTGACCCAGCTCGCCGCGCTCCCCCAGGGCAGGACCGAAGCGGCCCGCCGCGTCTGCGCCATGACCGAGGAAATGCTCTCTCAGGGCTTCGGCAACTGCGGCAACCACTATGAGTGCCAGGCGGCCTGCCCCAAGGGCATCAAGGTCCAGTTCATCGCAAAACTGAACCGCGAGTTCATCAAAGCAAAGCTCAAGTAACGGTCCCTGTCGTCAGCACACCTGCGTGTCCGGCCACACTTTTAATATTGCAAATTCATCAGGGCTGTGCTATTTATGTAGCTAATAAGTCCATTAGCCGTCCCTATACCCTGCATTATTCCCATTTAGCCAAGGAGGTCGTTATGAAACGTCTGTCATGGGTAGTTGCTGTCCTGTTCGTGTTCACCCTGCTGGCCGTCCCGGTGCTTGCCGCGGACACATTTGACATGGTCATTCCCCTGCCGCTTACCGGCAAACAGGCAAAATTCGGCGAGATCATGAAGCGGTCGTATGAGATGGCCGCCGAAGAGATCAACGCCAAAGGCGGCGTCAAGGGCAAGAAGCTTGCTCTCTCGTTCGAGGATTCGGCCGGAAAGCCCGAGACCGCACGTGCCATCGTGGAGAAGCTCATTGACGTGAAGAAACAGCCGGTCATCGTGGGCGAATACACCTCCGCCTGCGCGAAGGCCGTGGCCGCCGTGGCGGAAGAGCGCAAGACACCCTATCTGGTCGTTGCCAGCGCCGACGACGCCATCACCAAACAGAACTATAAATATGTCTTCCGGCAGAACCAGGTGAACGACCATTACGCGGATGCCTTCGTATCGTTCCTGAAGGATGTGGTAAAACCCAAGACCATCGCCATCCTCTACGAGAGCTCGGCATTCGGCACGTCCGGTTCGGAGGCCATGGCACGCGACGCCAAGGCGATCGGCGCCGAGGTCATACTGAACGAGAAGTTCGAAACGGGCGCCATCGATTTTAAACCTCTTCTTTCCAAGGTCAAGGCAGCACAACCCAATGTCATTTATACCGTCGCCTACGCGAACGAGGCCCAGCTTGTCATGAAGCAGATCAAGGAGCTCCGGCTCGATGCGAAGCTCTTCTCGGGCGGCGCAGCCGGATTCGCGATCCCCGAGTTCATCAAGGGCGCCCAGGATGCCGCGGAATATGTGGTCAGCGCTACCCTCTGGACCCCTCAGCTCAAATACCCCGGCACGAAGGAGTTCGCGGAAAAATACAAGGCAAAGCACGGGGACTATCCGTCCTACCACGGTGCATCGGCCTATGCCGCCATCTACGTGACCGCGGACGCACTGAAGCGTGCCAAGGATTGGACGCAGGACGGTATTCGTAATGCGCTCAAGGCCACCGATCTCAAAACAGCTTTCGGCCCGGTGAAGTTCGAGGACAAGGACGGCTATCAGAACCAGAACTTTGCCGAAACGCTTGCGATCCAGGTGCAGAAGGGCGAGTTCGAAACGATCTGGCCCAAGGCCCATGCAAGCAAAGCCTTTATCTATCCGGTCCCGTCGTGGAAAGAACGAAGATAAATTCACTTCGCCACAGAGAGCACCGAGCACACAGAGAACCACCTCAGACCTTTGTTCTCTTTACTCTGTGACCTCTATGCCCTCTGTGGCAGAAGGTTAGGTTTCTCATGTCTTCAGTGCAGCTTGAAGTTTTGCTCCAGACCCTCATCTCCGGCGTGCTGCTCGGCGGCCTCTATGCCCTGATCGCACTCGGCATGACCATCATCATGGGCGTCATGAAGATCATCAATCTTGCCCACGGCGAGCTGATGATGGTGGGCATGTATATCGCCTTCGTCCTCTTTTCCTGGCTCCATATCGATCCTTATCTCTCTGTTTTCATTGCGGCGCCGGCCCTCTTCCTGCTCGGGGTCGGCCTTCAGAAGTTCCTCATCAATCCCGTGATGAAGGTGGACGCCATCCTTCCGGAGAACCAGGTGATCCTTACCGTCGGCATCGGCATGGTGCTGGCGAACCTGGCGACCATCATTTTCCAATCCGATTATCGTCAGACGCCGGTCTCGTACGCGACCAAGGCGTGGTACCTCACCGACCTCTGGAAAGGATCTCCCATCGAACTGTCCCTCTCATTCGCCTGGTCGGTCTCGTTCACCATCGCCGTTCTCATTACAGCCTGTCTCTGGTTCTTCCTGGCCAAGACAGATATGGGCAAGTCGATCCGGGCTACGGCACAGGACCTCGATGCGGCCCTGCTGATGGGCGTCAATGTGGAACGAATGCGGGTGATCACCTTTGGCCTCGGCTCTGCCCTGGTCGGCGCGGCAGGCTGCCTGTTCATTCCCATCTACTATATCTACCCCGATATCGGCGGCCAGTTCACGCTCATCTCGTTCGTCATCACGATCCTCGGCGGCCTCGGCTCCACGGTCGGCGCCATCATCGGCGGGCTGATCCTGGGGCTCTTCGAGTCGCTGACGGCAACGTACATCGGCATGGGTTGGGCGCCGGTCGGCCGCTTCATGATCTTCGTTGCTGCGCTCATCTTCATTCCCGGCGGCGTGGCGTCGCTGCTCAGGAGCAGGAAGTTCGGGAAATAAGTAACATCTACCACAGAGACACTGAGACACAGAGAAGAGCAATACCAGACCTTCGATTTCCTCTGTGACCTCTGTGACTCTGTGGTAAAAGTCCGGAAGTGGCTGTTCTCATTATTCGTGTTATGAAAAAATACATTACCTACATAGTCCTCGGCCTGCTCGCCCTTCTGCCGCTCCTGGGACTGAACAGCTACTTGATGCACATCCTCATTCTTGTCATCATGTGGTCCGTCATCGGTATGGCCTGGAACCTCCTCTCCGGCTACTGCGGCCAGGTATCCTTCGGCCACGCCGCGTTCTTCGGCGTCGGTGCCTACACTGCCGGCATGCTCTACAGCAAGCTCGGCATCTCCGGCTGGTGGGGCTTCCCGGCAAGCGTGTTCGTGGTCGCAGTCGTCGCTCTGGGCGTCGGCTACATCTGCCTTCGTCTCCGGGGTCCCTACTTCGCCCTGGCGACGCTGTCCATGGGGGTGATCTTCAGGATCGTGGCGGAGAACCTCGTTGGCGTGACCGGCGGCGACCTGGGCATCATGATCCGTGAGCGGACCTGGATCGACAAGACCTGGTATTTCTACATCATCCTGCTCGTCGCGGCAGGGACCTACTATCTCGTCAGGAAGGTCATTGAATCGAAGCTCGGCTACTATTTCGTCGCCATCCGCGAAGACCAGGATGCGGCGGAATCTCTCGGCATCAACACCACGAAATACAAGACCATCGCGCTGATCCTGAGCGCCGTGATCACGGGCTTTGCGGGCGTCTTTTATATGAACTACATGGGCTACATCGACCCCAAGGTCGTTTTCGCGCTCCACGATATCTCGATCATCACGATCATGGTGGTCATGGTCGGCGGTGTGGCGACCTTCTGGGGCCCGGTCGTGGGTGCCATCATCATGGTGCTGCTCGCCGAGATCATCCGGTCCATACCCAAGCTCGGCACCGCCCACCACACGATGTTCGGGATCCTGCTGATCGTCATCATCATCTTTCTCCCGAACGGCATCGTCGGGGACTTTCCCAAGCTGAAACGCCTTTTCGGCGCGCGGAGGCCCGCGCCATGAGCCTGCTCGAGGTCAAGAACGTTTCCCGCTTCTTCGGCGGCATTACCGCCGTAAAGGACGTCACGTTCGGCATTACCCAGGGAGAGATCCTCGGCCTCATCGGCCCGAACGGAGCAGGCAAGACGACCCTTTTCAACGTCGTGAACGGCTTCTACCATCCCTCGCGCGGGGAGGTCTTCTTCAAGGGCGAACGGATATCGGGCCTCAAACCCCACCAGATCT